>Ga0208735_100027_pt1 | contig 110717 bp, 108 predicted proteins | sample Subbio12Aug_8Aab_FD_184829 | JGI IMG/M metagenome (GOLD analysis project Ga0208735, IMG submission 184829) | Serpentinite rock and fluid subsurface biosphere microbial communities from McLaughlin Reserve, California, USA - CR12Aug_8Aab (SPAdes) | ecosystem: Environmental > Terrestrial > Deep... | reverse complement strand
CGCAACCCCTTCCACTTTCGATTCCTTCACCATTTCCCAACTCCTTTTTCAGACACGATTTAACCCCAAATTCGTGTCCAGAAAAATCGGGGGCGGCTCACAAACTGCAAGCCACGGGCGATGTCACCACCAAGAAACTGATGGAATTGGATCAGTGTCATTGTTGTTCCGGTGTCAGTTCCGACTCGCCCATCCAGTAACACAGTAGCGGTGCGGGGATGCGCAATATTCGAGTAGTAGTGTCTGGCAGATCGGCAATGGTGCCGAAATCGTCCAGGGATTTCGTGACCACGTAACCGCGATCAATGGCCTTCTGCTGGCAGAGTTCGAGAAGGCCCTTGAGGTCGCGCAGGCCGGTGTGCTGGGCGCGGTATTTCACCTCGAAGGGGATGATCTGCCCGCCCACCTCGGCAACCAGATCGACCTCCCGATCTTTCTTGCCGCGCCAGTAGGTGAACCGGACGTTCTGCGCGTAGTACCTGGCAAACAGGTGCTTGAACACGGCGGTTTCCGTCGCCACCCCCAGCGCCGCCGGGTCTTCGAGGATGGCCTTGCCCTTGAGCATGACAGCGGGTGCGATGGCCGCGTCGGCCAGATAAATCTTGAAGCGGGCGCGCAGCACGTCCTTGCCGTAGCCGAAGGGCGGCAGGCGATAGATGAGGTGCGTCGCTTCCAGCAGTTCGATAAAGTTCTGCGCCGTCGGGCGCTTGACCTCCAGATTGGCGCAGAGGTCGACCATGTCGAGCAGCCCGCCGTCGTGCATGCACAGGTAGAGGAAGGTGTGTTCGAGGTCCAGAACGCGCCGCACGCCGAATAGCGCAGTCATGTCACGCTTCAAGACCTTGTCGATGATGTCCTCGCGCAGCAGGCGCTGGGCCTGGGTGATGCTCTCCATCTGGGCAGTCTGCGGAAAGCCGCCGCGTACCAGATACTCGTGGAAGTGCCCCACGTAGGGTGCAGCGGTTTCCGTGACGCGATAGAAATCCGCCTGCGGCCAGTCGAAAAGATCGCGCAGGGATTTCAGGCGCGGCAGCGGCGGCAGCGACAGGTTCTTGATCTGGAGATATTCGTAGAACGAGAGCGTGGTGAGCCGGATGGTGTGCCAGCGCCCAACCCCGGACTCCTGCCCGACCTCAACCAGAGGCATGGCCGAACCGGTGAAAGCGATGCGCCTATCCTTGCGGAAATCCACCTGGTGCTTGACCCAGGTACCCCAGTCGCGGATGAACTGGGCCTCGTCGAGGAACAGATACTCCGGCCCATCAGCCTTCGGTTCGCGCTCGCGCCAAGCCTCCAGCACGGCATCGATGCCGGCGAGCTTGAGGATGGGGTGGTCGAAGGTAGCGTAGAGGATGTTGGCCGACGGCACGCCCCCGCGCAACAGCACGTCGGCGGCCTGCAACATAAGTGTGGTCTTGCCAATCTGCCGTGCGCCGGAAAGCAGGACAGCGCGTGGCGCGGGCGGGCTGGTCAGCCACCCGTGCAGTTCGCGAAAGGCAGCTCGCCGCCACTTGGGCAGATCGGCAATGGCTTCGTCCCGCCACCAGGGGTTGAACTGGGACAGTACGGCGACAAGTTCTTCTTTCGACACTCTCATGGTCGCCAATCTAACAGCAATAGAAATTCAATGCAACTACACGTTAACAAAACACGTGTTATTACCAAGGTAGCGTGTTTTTCGGGCTGATTCTTGGCGCTTGTCAGGCTGGAATTAGCTTGGCTTCCTGATCGAACAGCGCGTTCATGAGGGCGTCGTCAATCATCACCAGGAGCCCACGATGAACGCCAAACAAACCGCCCTCGACGCCTACCTCGCCCGCATCGCCGCCATCCACGCCAAGCTGGAGCGGCTGCGGCAACTCGCCGACGATCACTTCGGTCACGACCCCGATGCCATCCATTGGGGCCACGTCGGCGACCTCGGGCGGGTGGAGTCTGGGCTGGACGAGTTGCTGGCGATCTTCGGCGGCGACGGTGAGTGACGACGTCCATCAACCACCGGAGATCATCATGACCGCCCAAGCCAAACTGACCGAAACCCAGACCGCCATCCTCAAAGCAGCAGCCCGCCGCCCGGACGGTACCATCGAGCCGCTGCCGCCCACCCTGCGCGGTGGTGCCCGCGTCAAAGTCATCGAGGGGCTGCTCGCCCGCGAGCTGATCGCCAAGTTCCACTACCCGGACCGGGTCGAGTACTACGCCACCGACGCCGGGTTCGCGGCGGTCGGGCGTAGGCGCAAGCTGCCGGCGCCCGTGGTCCCCGACCCCGAACTCGAGGCCGCCGTCACCGCCGCCGAGACCAAGTGGCAGGCCGATGCCGTCACGAAACGTGACGCCGCCGATGGGGTCCAGAATCTGGACCCGATCCCGCGCCCCATCCGCCCCGGTACCAAGCTGGCCGAGATCATCGAGGCGATGAAGCGCCCCGGCGGCGCGACCGTTGCCGAGATGATGAGGAGGACGGGCTGGCAGGCCCACACGGTCCGGGGCGCGATCTCGGGCATGGTCCGCAAGCGGTTCGATTATCAGGTTGTGACCGAAAAGGGGGCTGACGGGCAGCGGGCGTACCGCATCACCTGACCGCCGCCGGTGCAAAGGGTGGGAGTTGAATTCCCACCCCTCGCCGGGTGCAAACCGCAAACCCTGCAAACCTCGGTTTGCACCCTGACGCTATCGAATCAGCGCGCTCGCGCCCCCCGCATGGGAATTTCGCCAGGAAGGACCCCTCTTGCCTGGGCATCCCCTTTCGCGCCGGCTATAACAATAGAGGCCGACCGTCACCATCATCACAATCATCACGGGGCCGGCGTGATGGTCGTGACGGTTGTGATGATCGATCCAATCTCCCGCCCACCGTGGAAGACATGCCCATCCCCCGGTAGACTGATCGCATTCCAATAACAACGGCGAGACGACCCATGCCCGCTCCGACCTCTGCCAACTGCCTGCGCTACTGGGATTTGGCCGACCACATTCAGCTTCCCGATGCCATCGCGCTCTGGTGTGGCGTGGAGCCGGCCGAACTGGCCAGGCTGAACTTCGAAACCCAGTGCATGAGCGCCAAGCGCGCAGCACTGGTCACCGCCTTGCGTGAGAAGCGGCTGGAATATGAAGACCTGGGCATCGTCACCAGCCAGGGCAGAGTGTTCATGGGCGCCCCCATCGACGAACTGATCGAGAAAAACCGCCTCGTCATCAACAAGGTCAGCCTGCGCCGTTGGTTCGAGCAGCTGCCGTTTGACGACCGGCCGCCGTTCCTGTTCGACGAGGCCCGGCAGGCGGTCATCCCCGATGGCAGCGACGTGGCCGAAATGAACAGTCTCAAGGCCATCGCGCTGATGGCGCACCTGTTGGCGAAATCCTCGACGAAATACGAGACCGGCCAACGCCCAAACGCCGAGGCCATCGGGCGGGCGGTGAACGAGGCGGCACAGATCTTCATGCCCGGCGATACCCGCGGCCTGCAGTCGTTCAACAAGAAGGTCGGTGAAGCCTTGAAGCTCTTCGGCCCTGAAATCACCATCCACCGCAGCCGCTGATCGAATCCTGAAGTTCAGGAAACCTTCCTGAAAATGCCTGTGTTTTCATAGGCTAACCCCCACCATGTCGGCATTCCAAATGAACCGGAAGGAATGCCGAAATGCCCAAACGGGTCCGAACCCCGCAGCGCGCGACCACCGCTGACCTGCGCGCCGAATTCTGGCGCGCCCCCGACGAATCCCTGCTGGATCGCAAGACGGCGGCCGCCGGCATGGGTTACACCGTGGGCTGGCTGGAATGGGCGGCCACGCACGGCGGCGGCCCGGTGCTGACCAAGATCGGGCGCAGCGTCCGCTACCGCAAGGCTGATGTCCTGGCCTGGCTGGAAGCCAATAGCCGCCGCATCCGCAGCACGGCAGAACTGGGTGACCGGGGTTGAGGATGTCCGATCCATCCTTTTCTCCGACCCGGTCAGTAGACCGCGACCGTCACGATCATCACGACCATCACCTCGGTGACGCTCGTGATGGTGGTGACGATGCCGCTCTATTGTTGCAGTCGCCGGCAGAGGGGATGCCCGGCGGCGATGCGACCGTCACCGACGACCCCATCGCCATCATCGAGGCCGCCATCGAGCGCCTGCGTGACGATGTCGGTGCCATCGTCGAACCGGCCGTGGTCGCCGCCTTCTCAATTCTGCGCGCCACTGACCTGCCCAATTACCTGCGCCTGCGGCATCAGGCCAAGCAGATGAATCCGGCCTGCTCGGTCACCGAGCTCGACAAGGCCGTCCAGCAATCGCTACCTGGCGGTAGCGATGAACCCTCGGCCCTCGACGAGCTGGTGACGCTGGCCCGCGCCCAATGCCAGCTCAAGCACGATGCCGACCGCAACGCCGTCGCCGTCATCCCGATGCCGGGCCGGCAGGAAGTCTGGCGCGTCTATTCCACCGGCTACGAGGAATGGCTGCGCAGCGCCTACTGGCGGGCCAAGGAAGCCGGCGTTGCCGAGACCACGATGAAGTCGGCGCTGGCGACCATTGCCGCCGCCGGCATCAATGATGGCGAGCAGGTCGACATCCACGTCCGCGCCGCCAAGGACGACACCGGCTACCTGATCGACCTGTGCGACGAGCACTGGCGAGCGGTGCTGGTCACGCCGCGCGGCTGGCAGGTGCTCGACCGCTCCCCGGCGTACTTCACCCGCACTCAGGCGATGCGCCCGCTGCCGGAGCCGGCGCGCGGCGGCGACATCGGCCTGCTCTGGCAGCACGCCAACATCCCTTCGTACCGCCGCGTGATGGTACTGACCTGGCTGCTCGACAGCTTCCGGCTCGACACCCCCTTCCCGGTGCTGGAACTGGTCGGCGAGCAGGGCTCGGCGAAGTCCACCACGCAGGCCGTGCTGCGCAGCCTGGTCGACCCGAACAAGGTGATGCTGCGCGGCCGGCCCAAGACCGTGGAGGACATCTTCGTCGCTGCCGCCAACAACTGGTTGGTCAGCTACGAGAACCTCAGCGGCCTGACTGCCGAGCAGCAGGATGCAGTCTGCACGTTGTCGACCGGTGGCGGCTTCGCCTCCCGTCAGCTGTATACAAATGGCGAAGAGCACGTCATGGAGACCAAGCGCCCGGTCGTGCTGAACGGCATCGCCGTGGTCGCCACCCGTCCTGACCTGATCGATCGGGTCATCCACGTCGATATGCCGACGATCCCGCCCGAAGCCAGGAAGGATGATGCTGACACACAGGCGGCCTGGGAACGGGACCGCCCGCTGGTCTTCGGCGCACTTCTCGATCTCTTCACCGATGCCCTGCGCGTCCTGCCCACGGTCACGTTACCCCACAAGCAGCGCATGGCCGACTTCGAGGGCTTCGGCGAGGCCGTGGCCCGCGCCCTCGGTTTCGCGCCCGGCGACTTCCAGCGCCAGTACGCCGAGCTCGTGCGCGCCGGCATCGACCGCGCGCTAGAGAGCAATCCCGTCGCCCAGGCGCTCGACAAGTATCTCGCCGACCGCCTGCTGCCCTGGAACTGGCAGGGCACCGCCGGCCAGCTCTACGAACTGCTGACACCCCACGCCGGCCTGGATCGTGCCGCCTGGCCGCGCTCGCCGAAGGGCCTGGCCGACCAGCTTCGCCGCATCGCGCCGGCCTACCGCGCCAAGGGCATCGCCATCACCCACCTCGGCCACAGCCGGGAGGGAGCTCTGTGGCGCATCGCCACCGACTCATCCCAATCGCATCACAACGCCACGTCGCCCGGCGCAGGGGGCGGCATTCGATACGGAGCCCACCGTGAGTAACGAACGCAATCTGCATCCCGTCTGGTACCGGCATTTCGGCATCCAGCCCGTACAGCCCACCCGGAAACCAGTTCCGCCCAGGAACGCCGCCGACGCGCTGATCCGCGCCGTGCAGGCGCTGGCCGCCAAGCAACCCACGACCCGATAGGAGAAGCGATGAAGATCAATCCGTTCAGCAAGAAATCGACGGCCTACTACGACAAGGCCAAGACCGAGTACGACAAACTGGACCGCGAACTCAAGGCCACCGAGAACGAACTCAAGGAGGCTGAGGCGGACCACGAGCGCAAGCAACGCCGGCACCACGAACTGCGCCAGCACGGTTCGATGTACTCCTCGACACAGGAGGAGAAGAAGGCATCGTTCGAGGCAAGCGCCGCCGGCAACCGGGTATTCGACATCAAGAGCCGCATCGGCCAGCTGCGCAGCCGGATCGCGCCGTTGCAGCGCATCGCCTGCGCGCCCGACCAGTTCGCCCAGGCCAGGAAACGCCTAGATGAACTCGTTGCCCAGGACAAGGCGCTCACCGCCGAGCGTGAGAAGACCGATGCTTTGATCACCAAGGTCGGCAAACGCCTTGCCGGTTTGGAGGAACGCCTCGCCGCCGAGACGAAATCCGCCACCGCGACCCTGCTCGACGACGAGGGAGAGTTCGTCGTGCCGGAATCACTGACCAGGCTCGAAGCGGAACTGCGTCTCGCCAAGGCATCCCTTGCCGACCTGCAGGGCAAACGGGAAGCGCTCCTCGCCCAGTTGGGGAGCTTGCCCAAGGCGATCGGTTCGGCCCGGAATGATCTCATCCATCACCGCGCCGTCGTGGCGGAAATCGAACTCTACGAGCAACTGATGCCGGTGATGACCGTGGTGGCACGCGCCTCGGCCGCCCGGCGCGAGACCAGCTACAGCCACGACGAGAGCCGCTTCGAGATCGAAATTCCCCGCGAACTGATCGAGGTGGCCGAAGCGGCCTTGGCCGCCGAGCTGCCCGCAGCCTGACGCATGGCATGGAAGGCAGCGAGTAGCGGCATAGCCGCCTTCCACGCGGCGCATTTGTCTTGGTGCGCCTCCTCCTGACGCCATGCCGCGTAACGCCCGCCGGCGCTGACTGCGAAAGGCATCGCAGAAAGCCGGCATACCCCACAACCTGGAGACCGCAATGGAAATCCCCTCTACCCGATTCGATATGACCAACCCTTTCGCGCAGGTGCGCCAGCAGATGAACCACGCGGAAACCGTCCTTCGGCAACTGCCGCCGGCACAGCGGGCACAACTGCTGGCCGAGTTGTTGCCACCGATTCCGGCGCGACGGTCGTCGCCCGCCATCGAGCCGGCCGTGACGATGGTGACGGTCAAGGCCGACGACTGGGACGGCGGGCCGGTCGTACAGCGCACGGCGTCGACGCCCGTCCTTCGGCCCCGGCGCATCGCCCGTCACATCCCGTGGCAATGGCGACTGATCGTCGTCGGCATCCGTCTGACCCGCATCGTGCGCCGCGCCGCCCGGAAGCAGGTGAAGCAGTTCAACAAACTGCAGCGCCAGATGATGCGGCGGGTCCTTCCTCGCCACCGACCGATGCGGGGGGCGCGAGCGCGCTGATTCGATAGCGTCAGACATCGAAACGAGGTTACCAGGGTTACCGGTTACCACCCCTGGTTACCACCCAATCATAAATGCAAGGAGATGACATGAACACCGCCCAGAACAACCCCGGCACCGCTAATCCCATGCCCATCGAGCCGCTGGCCCACTACGACCCGGAAGTTCACCAGCGCGTGCAGCAGTGGCTCACCAGCGGGCAGATGCTGGTCTGGATTCCCATCCTCAGTCAGGAGAACTTCCCGGACATCCCACCGCAAGTCTTGCAGTTTGCTGATCAGTATCAGGAGGCGATGCGCTGGCCCATCCAGCGCCCGGAGGACTTGCTGGCTTTGCCCGACGGCATCACCGGCTGGTTGCTTGCCTGCCGACGCCGAAGATACCGACGTGGCCTGCGGCGTTTGGGCGGGGGAGGTTTACATCCTCGGCGTGAAAGACCGGCGCACCGGGCGCAAGCAGACCTTGCTGGGCGAGGTGGAGACTCCACGTGCCGATGCCACGGATACCAGCCAGAGCGCGGTTTGACTTGGCTTCTGCCCGCCACAGCGCGTTCATGCAACTCCCTCTATGACAACAAGGAGAACACGATGCGCCATCGACCGGCGGCCACGGCCGCGCCCAAGACCACACCCATTTCCGCCCAAATCGCCACGTTGCCGTCCCTGCCGATGGCCGAACTGTGGAAGTTGTGGGATGCCCATTTCCCTCGCCGGCCCGGCACCTGGAACCGCGACTACGTGCAGTCCCGCGTCGCCTACAAGATCCAGGAGGTGGCCTACGGCGGCATCGACCCCAATATCCGGCAGAAGCTGATCCGGCTCGGCGAGTCGCAATCGGTGTTCGGCAAACGCCGGGGCACGGAGATTCACCTGATGCCCGGTACGGTGCTGCTGCGCGAATTCGACGCCCAGGAGTATCGGGTCACGGTCACGCCCGAGGGACTCTACGATCTCGACGGCAAGGTCTTCAAGAGCCTATCGGCGGTGGCCCGCCACATCACCGGCTGCCAATGGTCGGGACCGGCCTTCTTCGGGCTCAAGCAGAAGGGCGGCAAGCAATGAAGGCCCCCGTCACCCGCAAACGCTGCGCCGTCTATTGCCGCGTCTCCACCGACGAGCGCCTGGATCAGTCCTTCAATTCCATCGACGCCCAGCGCGAGGCCGGGCAGGCCTTCATCAGTGCCCAGCGGGCCGAGGGCTGGATTCCGGTGGTCGACGACTACGACGACGGCGGATTCTCCGGCGGCAATATGGAGCGCCCGGCATTGAAACGCCTGCTGGCGGACATCGACGCCGGCAAGATCGACATCGTCGTCGTGTACAAGATCGACCGCCTGACGCGCTCGCTGGCCGATTTCGCCAAGATGGTGGAACTCTTCGATCAGCGCGGCGTGAGCTTCAGCGCCGTCACCCAGCAGATCAATTTGGCCACGTCGATGGGCCGGTTGATGCTGAACATCCTGCTCTCCTTCGCCCAGTTCGAGCGGGAGGTGACCGGCGAGCGCATCCGCGACAAGATCGCGGCCAGCAAGGCCAAGGGCATGTGGATGGGCGGCGTACCGCCTCTCGGTTACGACGTCGGCAGCCGGCAACTGATCCCCAACCCGCAGGAGACCCCCATCGTCGGCACCCTGTTCCGCCGCTTCGCGGAATTGCGCTCGACCACAGAGCTCGCCCGCGAACTGAACCGCCAGGGCATCACCACCAAGACATGGACCAACAGCAAGGGCGTCTTCCGGCCCGGGCGGCCGATCACCAAGCAGAACCTCTACAAGACCCTGCGCAACCCCATCTACCTCGGCGTCATCCGCCACAAGGGCAAGAACCACCCCGGCCAGCATGAAGCCATCATCGATCAGGCGCTGTGGGACCAGGTGCAGGCCATCCTCGCCGAGGAGTCGAGTGCGCGGGCGGCGATGACGGTCACCAAGCACAAGACCGATGCCCCGCTGCGCGGCCTGCTGTTCGCCCCCAACGGCGACCGGATGCTGCCGACGGCAACCAGGAAGCCGGGCGGCAAGGTCTATCGCTACTACCTGCCCAGCGCCGACAAGAAGTTCGGCCGGGGCACCAACCCCTTCGGCATCGTTCCCGCCGACCAGATCGAGGTGCTGGTGCTGGAGCAGGTCAAGGCCGCCCTGCAGGGGCCGGAGGTGATCCAGGCAGTGTGGGACGAGGTGAAGCGGCGCCAGGCGGGCATCGACGAGCCGGCGGTAGTGCTGGCGATGCGCAACCTGTCGGTGGTGTGGAATCAGTTGTTTCCCGCCGAGCGCTGCCGGCTGGTGCGGTTGCTGATCCAGCGGGTGCAGTTGCGCAACGACGGCATCGACATCGAATGGCAGCCGATGGGCTGGACGGAACTGGTGGGTGAGCTGGCGCCGAACAGCATCGGCGCGGAACTGCGCGAGCTTGAAATGGAGGCGATAGCATGACGACACTGCGACAGACCGGACGGGCGGAATGCCGCACCCAGAAAACCGACGGCGGGGTCAAGCTGACTACCTTCATCCCGGTGCGCTTCGTGCGTCACAAGGCGAAGAAGGTCGTCGTGCATCCGACCACCGACGGGCGCCTCGCCACGCCGGCCCCACTCGGAGGTCCGACGTCCGACGCCGCCCTGATGCGGGCCCTGGCGCGCGGGCTCTTCTGGCAGCAGTTGCTGGACGAGGGCAAGGTCGCCAACATCGCCGAGCTCGCCGCCGCCGAGGGCATCGACAAGGTGCGAGTGCAGAAGACGCTGAAGCTTGCCCGGCTGGCGCCCGACGTGGTCGAGGACATCGCCCGTGGCCGGCAGCCGGTCGGATTGGCGTTGGAGTTCTTCGTGCGTAATCCGCTGCCCGACGACTGGACTTCGCAGCGCCAGAGCATTGCGGACCTAGCCGGGTGACGTGGCTCGATGCTTCTCTCTCCTGGCATTCTGGAGCGCAAACCACCGCCCGGAAACCCGCGCCGTTGCGTGGGGTCGTCAGCAGGGCGACCTGCGCATAAACAGAGAAAAGAGAGGGATTCGGGCGGTCGGGACGGCGAAAACGGGGTGGAAACGGTCGCCCCGGAATTCGCACCGGCCGCGAAACCCCGCGCCTGTTGGGCCTTCGCGGGGCGAGAAAAAGGCCAGAGCAAAGTCTGACCTTTGTGAAATGGTGGAGACGGGGAGGATCGAACTCCCGACCTGTTGATTGCGAACCAACCGCTCTCCCAGCTGAGCTACGCCCCCACAGAGGGTCGCATTGTATGCCCGTACTCCCTGGTCGTCTAGAGAGACTGAGGCCCGGAGGCTCAGACTGTCTGTGACAACCGGATAAGCACGCATCGAACATTTTCTGAAATTGCTGTTGCGGCCCACCTTCCCGTTGGAACCGCGACATATTGTCGAAAACCTGACAGGTATGACGGGTGCGCGCGCCGCATCCCCACGCAGTCGCCCCCTATGGAAACCCCGGATTGAAACGGGAAGCCCTGTCGCGCAGGATGGCACGGCACATGCTAGTATTTTTTGGCCAATAGCCAATAACCGCTTCCGACAGAGGAAATAATGAAACAGCAATCCGGCTTCACCCTGGTCGAAATCGCCATCGTGCTGGTCATCATCGGCCTGCTGCTCGGCGGCGTGCTGAAAGGCCAGGAACTGATCAACAGCGCGAAGGTGAAGAATTTCGCCAACGACATCAGGAACATCTCCACCTTCATTTACGCCTATCAGGACCGTTTCCGCGCCTTGCCGGGCGACGACCCGAGGGCCAACACCAATTTCACCGGGGGACAACTGGGGCCGGCCGCCACCATCGGAAACGCGCGCATCAACGGCGCCTGGAATTCCGCTGCCATCGCCGACGAAACCGCTCTCTTCTGGCAGCACGTGCGCCTCGCGGGCCTGGCCACGGGAACCACGGTGCTGCCCGCCAGCGGGGCTGCCGGAGACGCCTATTTCCCTCGCAACGCCGACGGCGGACGCATCGGCGTTACCGGCGACCCCGTAACTCCGGCGGGCGTGGTTTGGGCGGCGAACTTTTTTGTCTGCATGTCCGGCGTCCAGGGGCGTTTCGTTCGGCAACTGGACACGACCCTCGACGACGGCAACACGCAAACCGGAACGCTGCGCGTGATCGGCCCGGGAGAGGTTGCGGCCTTGGTGGGCCCTTCATTCGTCGCGGTCGGGCCGGCCGACGACGCCACCCTCTTTACCGTCTGCCAGGCGAACTGAGCCGCAAGATCGCCCAACCCTGCGCAGCCTTTCCGCGCCTGCGCAGATCGCGGCGGCGAGCAGCCGCAGGATTGGACGCGGGGTCTGTCGGGCTCTCGCGGCGGGGCGCGGGGTCGTTATAATTTGCTTCAATCGATAACCGTCCGCGCGGGCCGCCTGCCCGCGACCCCCGCGACCTCTTCCCCCGCAAATGCCACCGATCCCCGCCGCGGCACATCTCCTCGCCCAGGCTCGTCGCGTCCTCACCATCGAGGCTGCCGCGCTGGAGAAAGTCGCGGCCCGCATCGACCTTTCCTTCGCCCGTGCAGTCGGCCTGATCCTTGCCTGCCATGGCCGCGTCATCGTCAGCGGCATCGGCAAATCCGGGCATATCGGGCGCAAGATTGCCGCCACCCTGGCCAGCACCGGCACGCCGGCCTACTTCGTCCACGCCGCCGAGGCGGTGCATGGCGATCTCGGCATGATCGCGGAGGACGACGTGCTGATCGCGCTCTCGAATTCCGGCGAAAACGACGAACTGCTGACCGTCGTGCCCCTGGTCAAGCGACAGGGTGGCAAGCTGATTGCCATCACCGGCAGCGATAATTCTTCCCTGGCGCGAGAGGCCGACGTCCATCTCGATGCCCGGGTCGACGAAGAGGCCTGCCCGCTCAATCTCGCGCCCACCGCGAGCACGACAGTAGCGCTCGCGCTCGGCGACGCCCTCGCCGTCGCCCTGCTCGACGCGCGCGGGTTCTCGGCCGACGATTTCGCCCGCTCGCATCCGGGCGGCGCGCTCGGCCGCAAGCTGCTCACCCATGTGCGCGACGTGATGCAGCCGCTGGAGCGCGTCGCCTGCGTCGGCGCGGACGCGACCATCCCGGCGGTGCTGGCCGCAATGTCGCGCGGCGGCATGGGCATGGTCGCGGTGCTCGACGACGCGCACCGCCTGGCCGGGATTTTCACCGACGGCGACCTGCGCCGCGCGCTCGATCGGCTGGGCGACCTGCGCCCGGTCGCGGTCGGCGCGATCATGACGCGCGCGCCGCGCACCATCGCTCAGGAACGGCTCGCCGTCGAGGCCGTCGAAATCATGGAGCGTCACAAGGTCAACCAGTTGCTCGTCACCGCGGCCGACGGCCGGCTGGCCGGCGCTCTCAACATGCACGACCTTTTCCGCGCCAAGGTGATCTGATGGACTGCCAGGAACGTGCCGCCCGCGTGCGGCTGATGGGTTTCGACATCGACGGCGTGATGACCGACGGCCGGCTCTATTTCGGCCCCGAGGGCGATTTCGGCAAGGCTTTCTTCAGCCGCGACGGTCTGGGTCTCAAGCTGCTGGCGAAATCCGGCGTCAAACTGGCGATCATCACCGGGCGCGACTCGTCGATCGTCACCACACGCGCGGCCAATCTCGGCATCGGCCTGGTGCTGCAGGGCATCGAGGACAAGCGCGCGGCGATGGCCTCCCTGCTCGCGCGCGAGCACCTTGCGTTCGAAGAGTGCGGTTACATGGGCGACGACCTGATCGACCTGCCGCTGCTGCGCCGCTGCGGCTTTTCCGCCAGCGTGCCGGACGGCCATCCGTTGGTGCTGAACCACGTCAGCTATGTCACGCGCGCCAGCGCCGGAGCGGGCGCGGTGCGCGAGGTCTGCGAGCTGGTGCTGCGCGCCCAGGGCAGCTGGGAACGCGTGATGGCGCCCTATCTCGACTGAAACCGCGCGATGCCCGTCCGGACCAACCGTGTCGCCGTGCTGTTTCCGCTGCTGCTGGCCGGGCTGCTCGCCGGCCTGAGCTACTGGCTCGAACTGGCCAGCCGCGCCCCCATGCCTGCGGAAGATGACCGGTTGCGTACCGGCCCTGATTTCATTGTCGATCAGTTCGAGGTGCGCCGCTACGATATGCAGGGCCTGTTGCAGCACACGGTCGTCGCCGCCCGGATGCGTCATTACCCGCAGGACGACACCACCATCATCAGCGCGCCGCGCATTACCTATCACCGCGATCCGCCCACCCTCATCAGCGCGCGCGAGGCGCGGCTGAGCGACAAGGGCGAACACGTCCGGCTGATCGACGAGGTGCGCATCAGCCGCCGCGGCATCGACGGCCGGCCGGACACGGTGCTGACCACGTCGCTGCTCGACGTCTGGCCCGAAGAGGAAACCGCCCGGACGAACATGCCCGTGACGATCGCCCAAGGGCGGAGCCAGATCGCGGGCAGCAGCTTGAATGCAGACAACACGACTTCGACCTATGTGCTCGAAGGCGCGGTTCGGGGCGTATTCTTCCGCGAGGAGAAGGCTCTGGTTGGGCCGCAACCCGTCACGAAAACCCGGACTTCCCGCTGACATGACCCTACCTGCCTGCAGCCGCACCCTTGCCGTCCTCGCCGCGCTCCTCGCCCCCGGTCCGGTACTTGCCGAGCGCGCAGACCGCGACCAGCCGGTCCACCTCGAAGCCCATCGGGTTACCGTGGATGACGTCAAGCGTGTGCACGTGTTTGAAGGCAACGTCGTCCTGTCCCAGGGCACCCTGGTGATCCGCGCGGCGAAGCTGGTCGTGACCCAGGACGCCGAAGGTTTCCAGAAGGGCGTCGCCACGGGCGGCGCAGGCGGGCTGGCGCGCTTCCGGCAGAAACGCGAGGGCCTGGATGAATTCATCGAGGGCGAAGCGGAGCGCATCGAGTATGACGCGCACAGCGAAAAAGCGGAGTTCTTCCAGCGCGCCTTCGTCAGGAGCGGCGCCGACGAAGTGCGTGGCCATTACATTTCCTACGACGCCAAGACCGGGCGATACCTCGTGACCGCGACGCCGGGGGCGACCCCGGGCGGCAGGGAGGGCCGCGTCACCGCGGTCATCCAGCCGAAGGGCGCCAGAACGACCCCGCCGGCAGCGGCGCGATGATCTCGATCTCCCGGGGTTGTCGCGAGGCAGCATAGACTGCCGGGCTCCGCCGGGCTTCCCGCCGAGACAGGCGAAATCTCCCCGCAATGGACGTAATCCGTTGTATGGTCTGCGTTGTTCCGTCGGGAAAACTTTTTTGCTGCATCGCACAAAAATCGCTTGACTTCCGAAAACCCATTCCTATAATGAGGCCCATGATGCGCTGCAACATTGAGCATCGGGATCGTTTCAGCCTGTTTTAAGCACGGTTAAACTTTCAACCACGAGCTTCCCCTTTTAGGAGATCGCCATGTACACGACCCCCGAACAACTCGCCGGCGCCAACAAGGCCGGCGTCGAAACCCTGCTGACCATCGCCAACACCGCGTTCGCCAGCGCCGAGCGCCTGGCTGCCCTGAATTTGAATACCGCCCGCACCCTGCTGGAAGACAGTGTCAGCAACGCCAAGACCCTTCTGGCCGCCAAGGACGTGCAGGAACTGATGAGCATGCAGGCAGCCCTGGCCCAGCCCACCTTCGAGAAGGCCGTTTCCTACTCGCGCAGCCTGTATGAGATCGCCAATCAGACCCAGGAAGAGTTCTCCAAGATCTTCGACAGCCAGTATGTCGAGCTGAACAGGAATGTCGCCTCCGCCCTGGACAAGGCGGTCAAGAACGCCCCGGCGGGTTCGGACGTCGCCGTCGCCGCGGTCAAGTCCGCGATCGCCGCCGCCAACTCCGCCTACGAGACCATGAACAAGGCTGCCAAGCAGGTCGCCGAGATGGCGGAAGCGAACGTCGCCGCCGCGACCTCCGCGACTGTCAAGGCTGTCGGCGCCACCACCCCGAAAGTGAAGAAGGCCGCTTAATTCGGCCGCCGGCAAGGCCGATAAGTCTCTCAACGTCTCCTCCTCCGGTTCCGCAAAGGAACCGTTTCAGCCCCGGCCCACAAGGTCGGGGCTTTTTTTCGCCGTCCCGCCCGCGCCGACTTTTCCGATCAGCGGCTGATCGGCCGGTAACGCAGCCGGTGCGGCGCCGCGCCGTCTTCGCCCATGCGTTTCTTCTTGTCGTCCTCGTACTCGCGGTAGTTGCCCTCGAAGAGCACCCACTGCGAATCGCCCTCGCAGGCGAGGATGTGCGTAGCGATGCGGTCGAGGAACCAGCGGTCGTGCGAGATCACCAGCACGCAGCCGGAGAACTCCAGCAGCGCGTCCTCGAGCGCACGCAGCGTCTCGACGTCGAGGTCGTTTGACGGTTCGTCCAAGAGCAGCACATTGCCGCCCTGGATCAGCGTCGAGGCCAGATGCAGCCGACCGCGCTCGCCGCCGGAGAGCTTGCCGACGATCTTTTGCTGGTCGCCGCCCTTGAAGTTGAAACGGCCGAGGTAGGCGCGCGAAGGCATCTCGAACTTGCCGACGGTGAGGATGTCCTGCCCTTTCGAGACGGCTTCCCAGACAGTCTTGTCGTTCTCCAGCCCCTCCCGGGATTGATCCACCGAGGCAATCTTGGCCGTCGGGCCGATGACGATCTCGCCGCTGTCGGGTTTTTCCTTCTGCTGGATCATGCGGAACAGCGTCGATTTGCCGGCGCCGTTCGGGCCGATGATGCCGACGATGGCGCCGGGCGGAATGCGGAAGGAGAGATTGTCGATCAGCAGCCGGTCGCCGAAGGCCTTGGAGACATTCTTGAACTCGATCACCTCGTTGCCGAGCCGTTCGCCGGGCGGGATGAAGATTTCCTGCGTCTCGTTGCGCTTCTGGTAGTCGAAGCTGGCCATTTCCTCGTAGCGGGCGAGGCGGGCCTTCGACTTCGCCTGCCGCGCCTTCGGGTTGCTGCGCACCCACTCGAGCTCGACCTTCATCGCCTTCATGTGGGCGTCGACCTGCTTCTGTTCCTGTTCGAGGCGCGCTTCCTTCTGCTCGAGCCAGCTCGAGTAGTTGCCCTTCCAGGGGATACCGTGGCCGCGGTCGAGTTCGAGGATCCACTCCGCCGCGTTGTCGAGGAAGTAGCGGTCGTGCGTGACGGCGACCACGGTGCCGGGGAAGCGCACGAGGAACTGCTCGAGCCACTCGACCGACTCGGCGTCGAGGTGGTTGGTCGGCTCGTCGAGCAGCAGCATGTCGGGCTTTTGCAGCAGCAGCTTGCACAGCGCGACGCGGCGCTTCTCGCCGCCGGAGAGATTGCCGATCTTGGCGTCCCAGGGCGGCAGGCGCAGCGCGTCGGCGGCGATCTCCATCTGGTTCTCGACATCGGCGCCGGCCACGGAAATGATCGCCTCGTATTTCGCCTGCTCCTCGGCCAGCTTGTCGAAGTCGGCATCCGGCTCGGCGTAGGCGGCGTAGATCTCTTCAAGTTTTTGTTTCGCCTCGACGATGGCGCCGAGGCCGGCCTCGACTTCTTCCCTGACGGTCTTGTCGGCGTCGAGCGCGGGTTCCTGCGGCAGGTAGCCGATCGAGATGCCGGGCAGCCATTGCACCTCGCCGTCGAACTCCTTGTCGGCGCCGGCCATGATCTTCATCACGGTCGACTTGCCGGAGCCGTTGAGGCCGAGCAGGCCGATCTTCGCGCCGGGGAAGAAGGACAGCGAGATGTCCTTGATGATCTGGCGCTTCGGGGGGACGATCTTGCTCACGCGGAGCATCGACATGACGTATTGGGCCATTTTTAAAATCCAGTGAAAAGAAAATCGATGGCGGCGAGGATTTCCTCGCGCTGGGATGTGAGGTTGGCGACGGGTGCCTTCAACTGCCGGCGCTTGATGGCCGCGAGCTCCTGGGTCATGACCACGAGGCGCTGCCCGGCGACGGTGACGGTGGGGTTCAGGCGCAACACGGGAATCTGGTCGATGACTTTCGGCAAACCGAGCGGAGCGACGACCGTGGTCGGCATGTCGCCGAGCAGGCCGGCCTGCAACTCCAGCAGATAAGGGAAGCCCTTGGCGGCTGCATTGGGGTTGGGGTAAACGTCCAGATGCGCCATCAGAACAGGCGTATCCCGTCGCTCCACAAACCGTCGCGTTCGATATGGCGGTTGTAGGCGTCGATCGCGGCGCGATTTTCCTCCCGCCAGCGGCGCTCCTTTTCCTTCTTGAGCTCAACCGCCAGCGCGGCTTCGAGCGTCTGCGACAGGTTGATCTTGTAGGCGCGCGCCTCCTCGAGCAGATCGGCGCGAATGCTCAGGTTGGCCGCTTTCTTCGCGGTGCTCATGGCGAAGTCCTTTGTGAATAATGCGCATAGATTACGCGCATGCAGATTGCGCGTCAATGCAAAAAGTCGGTGCTCTGGTTAACGTGAAGGAACACCCACAAAGAATGGGCCGCTACTGCCGTCCCGCCAGCGCCGACTTTCCGCTTTCAGGCGGGTTCGATGCGCGCGATCAGGGCGCCCTCGCATACCGTGTCGCCCGCGCTGACCAGCACTTCGACGATGGTGCCGGCGCGCGGCGAGGGGATGTCGAGCGCGATCTTGCCGGTTTCCAGGGTGATCAGGTTGTCTTCGTGGCGCACCGTGGCGCCGGGCCGGACATGCACTTCCAGCACTTCCACTTCGCCTTGCCCGCAGTTGCCGCAGGTTTCCCAGCATTCGGGGAACCGCGGCAAGCGGATGTCGTCCGCCATCAGCTCTCGACCATCTTGCGGATCACGCGGTTGAAGGGTTCGATCCACTCGGCGGCGAACTGGTCGTCGCAGGCGTTGACTTCGGCGATGGCGCGGATCAGCGAACGGTTCTGGCCGCGGTTGCTGTGCTTGAGGGTGACGGCCTCGAAGGCGTCGACGATGGCCAGGATTTTCGCCCCAGGGCAAATGGCGTCGCCCGCGAGACCCTCCGGATAGCCGCGGCCGCAGGGTTTTTCGTGATGCTGCCGCACCATTTCCGCCGCCGCGGTCCAGCCGGGCATGCGCTGCAGCAGGCCGGCGGCCTGCTGCGGGTGGTCGCGCAACCTCTCCCGATCCGCGTCGGAGAGCTTCTCGCTCTTGAGCCAGACGCTCTCGGGCAGGAACATCATGCCGATGTCGTGGGTGTAGACGGCGGCCGCCAATTGCGCGGCGTCGACCGGGTCGCCGGCGGCGGCGTTGGTGTCGAGGGCGAGGCGCAGCAGACGATCCGTGCGGCCGGCGAAGGCCGGCGCGCGGTTTTCGAGTTGCAGCGCCAGGGTCGAGAAAAACCACAAATCGGCGGCACGGTCGGTCTGGAGGGGCGCGAAATCCATCACCGGCGGCACCTCGATGTCCGGCTGGCGCGGGCGGAAGCCGGTAACGGCTTCGATCACTGCCGCGGCGCGATGAGCGATATCGCCCGCGGGCGCGCCGGCCAGACTCTCCAGCCCGCCGACCAGCTGCGGCAGCTTGAGAGGGGTGACATCGAGGGCGCCATCCATCGCCTCGATGACCATTTCCAGCCGGTCCAGGGTGAGCAGCATCAACTCGGCGAGCAGGTCGGAAAACGGCATCTCGCCAGCGCGGCAGCGCGCCAGCAGGGATTCGAGCGGATGGGCGAGCGCCACGCCGATGTCGACCTTGCACAAGCCGGCGTCGCCCTTGATCGTGTGCAGGGCGCGAAACAGCCGGGCGATGAGCGCGCGATCGGCGGGCGACTTGCGCAGCGCGGCGATGTCGCGCTCGATGCCGGGCGCCTGGTCCTCGAGCGCTTCGGCGAATTCGCGCAAGCCTTCGCGATCGGCGATGCGCGGCTGCAGCAGCGTGGCAAGATCGGCCATGGGAGTCTCGCGGCTACAGAATCGGGCCGCCGTGCACCTCGCCCTGTTCGTAGACCACGTTGGCGCGGCCGACGATCAGCGGGTCGAGCGGGCCGATGCGCTCCTGGTCCTTGTTGGCGTAGGGCAGGCGATGCAGGACGTAGCGCATCGCCTGGAGGCGCGCGCGTTTCTTGCAGTCGGACTTGACGACGGTCCACGGGGCGTCGGCGGTGTCGGTGTTAAAGAACATCGCTTCCTTGGCCTTGGTGTAGCCCTCCCATTTGTCGAGCGAGGCCAGGTCGATCGGCGAGAGCTTCCACTGCTTGAGCGGATGCACGCGACGCTCCTTGAAGCGGCGGCGCTGCTCGTCGCGCGAGACGGAAAACCAGAACTTGATCATGTGAATGCCGCTGCGCACCATCATGCGCTCGTATTCGGGCACCTGGCGCATGAATTCCTGATATTCGGCGTCGCTGCAGAAACCCATCACGCGCTCGACGCCGGCGCGGTTGTACCACGAGCGGTCGAACAGCACGATTTCTCCGGCAGTGGGCAGATGTTTCGCATAGCGCTGGAAGTACCACTGGCCACGCTCGACCTCGGAGGGCTTGTCCAGCGCCACCACGCGGGCGCCGCGCGGGTTGAGATGTTCCATGAAGCGCTTGATCGTGCCGCCCTTGCCGGCCGCGTCGCGGCCCTCGAAGAGGATCACGACGCGCTGCCCGGTTTCCTTGACCCAGGCCTGCAGCTTGAGCAGTTCGACCTGCAGGCGGTACTTTTGCCGCTCGTAATTGCGGCGCGTCATCAGATTCCGGTAGGGATAACCCCCCGTGCGCCAGTCCGGGGCGAGCTCCTGATCCGGGTTGGCGCCGGATTGGTCGAGCGCGAGCCTTTGCTCGCGCAGCAGGGCCTGCAGCAGTCGGCGGGACTCTTCCGGCGCCGCGCCGGAAATGATGTCGCGCATCGCGGCGATGCGGGCCTGCTGGGCGGCGTCGATCGCCTGGTCGATGGCAAAACTCTCGATGCGTTCCGGCGAGGCGGTCGGGCCGATGTCGCCGGCGCTCGCCGGGCGCGGCAGGGCGCGCGTGCGCCGGGGAAGCGCTCCGGTTGCCGGCTTGGCCGGAGGTGTGGCAGGGGGTGCGGCTGCGGTCTTGCGGGCGGGCGTGCGCATGGCAAATCTTATCCGAATGAGTCGGCTGGCGAGTTTATATTTTTGGGGCGGTACCGGTTGATCGCGGCGCGGGTTTCCAGTGCGACTTTGCGCGCGGCGGCGGCAAAATTTTCGTCCCGGCCGGCGTAGAGGATAGCGCGCGAGGAGCTCATCATCAGGCCGGCGCCGGCGGCCGTTTTCCCTGCCCTGACCGTCGCCTCGATGTCGCCGCCCTGCGCGCCGATGCCGGGAACGAGCAGCGGCAGGTCGCCGACGATCGCGCGCACCCGCGCAAGCTCCGCCGGAAAGGTGGCGCCGACGACAAGTCCCAGCTGGCCGGCGTATTTATTGTCCGGGTTCCATTCCTTGGCGACTTTTTCGGCGATCAGCTCATATACCGCCGTCCCGCCGGAACCGACTTTCAGGAACTGGATGTCGCTGCCGCCGGGATTCGAGGTGCGGCACAGCAGGATCACGCCCTTGTCCGGGTACGCCAGCCAGGGCTCGATCGAGTCGCGCCCCAGGTAGGGATTCACGGTGACCGCGTCGGCCCGGTAGCGCTCGAAGGCCTCGATGGCGTATTGCTCCGCCGTGCTGCCGATATCGCCGCGCTTGGCATCGAGGATCACCGGAACGCCGGGATGCCGGGCGTGGATATGGGCGATCAGCGCTTCGAGCTGGTCCTCGGCGCGGCGCGCGGCGAAGTAGGCGATCTGCGGCTTGAAGGCGCAGGCCAGGTCGGCCGTAGCGTCGGCGATTTCGGCGCAGAAGCGGAAGATGTCGCCCTTCAGATGGGCGGGGAACTTCGCCGGGTCGGGGTCGAGGCCGACGCAGAGCAGCGAGTCGTTCCTGGCCCACGCGCCGGCGAGGAGTTCGGTGAATTTCATTTCAGCGCCTCCTCAATCCAATCCCACCGCTTGTCCTTGACCATCACGAACCGGCAGCGGCCTTCCGACAGGTTGGCCCACAGACCCCCGATCAAACGATCATCCTCGGCCCCGTTCCAGCGATCGGCCCCCTTGTACTCCACCGCCAGAATCGCTCCGGGCTTGTCTGCACTGCCGGGCAACTGGCAGAGAAAATCGGGATAGAACCGGCCATCCGCTTTCTGCAGGAAGAACGAGCTGCCTGCGCGCCGAACCAGGTTGCGCACCCAGAACCGGATGCGCCCCTGCTGCGCCCACATATCCAGTCGGCAGGCGCACTCGAACTCTTCCTTGCTGTCGAAGTCGCCCATCCGCCCGTAGAAATGCTTGCGGAAATCGAAATGGCCGTATTCCGATGTGCGCCCATCGTAATCGCGGCTGGGGGCGTAAGCCTGGGCGTGAAACTCGAAGGCGTATTGATCGGTCACCGCCACGCGCTCGACCGCACCGTCACCGAATAGAGTGTGTTGGAATGCCTTGCCGACGGCCTGCTGGCGCAGTTCGCGAATGCGCGCTTCCAACAGATTACGGATCAGGAACTTCTGCAGGTTGGCGCGCGCCAGCGTGAAGCCATCCCGGCGCAGCAAATCGGCGAGCCACGCGGCGACAAATGCCTGCTTGCTGGCATGGGTCAGCGACGGTTCGGGCAGATTGCGGCATAGCCAGGTGGCGATGCGCACCTCATCCCAGTTTTCCGGTTGATAGACGAGGCCCAGGTCGCGCTGCAACTCGGGCAGGAAGCGCGACACGACATGCCCGCCAGCGTCGATGTCGATCTCGCCGCCTTCCGCGACTTTCAGCGCCGCGCCCAATGCCGTCAGGTCGTCGGCCGTCGGCGCGGCATCGTAGGGTGAGAGGGCCCACGGGTACTCCAGCACCTCAGGGTCATCGAACAGCGCCAGCTCGCCCGATTTTTCGTTGCTTCCGCGCAAGGCCAAAGCGGGCACGCGGAAACGCTCGCCCAACTCGGCGGGCGTCTGGAAAAACTCAATGGCCGTGGTGCGGCTGACTGCGGCGGCTTCCATGATCGCCGCCGCAGCGGTTTCCGAGGTGACCGAGGCCTTGAGGACTTCGGCTTCATCCTCCGTGAGCGGCGTGCTGATGGTCAGCGTGCCCCGCTTGCCGTCCCAGCTCACCTTGTCGCGCACCGGCTTCGGCACGCTCTTCAGATCGGGTTTCTCGGACAGGGTGATCGCCACGGGCCGAACGACCACGCGCCCGGCGTGACCTTCCAGGTCCAGCCGTGCCTGCTCGGCGCGGGCGGCAGTAACGAACTCCGCGACTTCGCGCCGCTCGAACCCGGCGCCGGCCACCAGACGGTCCCGCAGCGCGCCAGCGGCCTCGGCGAAGTTGCGCGACACCACGAAGGCATAGGACTGGTTCAATGCCTTCGCCTGCCGATGGGCCGCATCAGGTTGTCGCAACACGCGCCCGAGCAGCTGTTCCACCGCCGTGGCCGACGACAGCGAGGCCATGCTCACCAGAATGTAAGCAAACGGGCAGTCCCAGCCCTCGGCCAGCGCCTTCTGGGTGATGACAAACTTCACCGGGCAGGCCGGATCGGCAATGCCCAGCTTGTAATCGGCATCGATCTGTTCCAACCCCTTTTCCTCGCCGGTAGCGATGACGATCTCGCTGGCCGGGATACCGTGGTTGGCGATCAGCTCGTTCTTCACCCTCTCGAAATCCAGCGTCTCGATACCGGCACGGCGCGGTTCGGACTGAATCAGCACCAGCGGGCGCAGGTAGGCAGCCCCCGCCCGGCGTTCTTCATCCGCCAGCTTGTGCAGGGCATCGCGGCGACCGATGGCATCGGCCAGACACTGCTGCCAGTTGGGTTCGGTTTCCAGCACCACCGGCAACTTGATCATTTCTTCCGCCTTCAACTCAGCGGCGGACACGCTGTGCAGCACGTTACTGGGCGTGCGCTCCAGATCGGGCGTGGCGGTCAGCTCCATCACCCCGCTGGGGCGGAAGCGGGCCAGCATGTCGAAAGCCAGTTCGGTGCGGCTGTTGTGCGCCTCGTCCACCACCACGAACGGGCGGCGCAGGCGCAGTACGTTGGCCAGAGAATACGGCGTGGTGCGTTCGCTGCCCTCGCCATCGGTCAGCAGCTCATCGCGCTGCGTCGGCGACAGGTTGTCGAAGTGGTGCATCAGTGCGCCGCTGGACTGATACACCTTGCGGCACTCTTCCTCTTCTACCTGGAACGCCTGTCGCGTGGCGACGATCACCGTGGTCGAGGACTCCAGCGTGGCGCGGGTCACGCTCTTGGCCTCTTCAAGATCGAGCACCGTGATCGGGCCCGCCTCGCGCAGCGCGGCGTGATAGGGGTGCGCGCGATCCTTCAGTGCCTTGATCGTCTGCTCGCGAATCGGCTTGCTGGGCACCAGCCACAGAATCACGCTGTGTTCGGTGCGCAGCAGATGCATGTTGACGCGTTGCACGCTTTTCGCCGCCAGCCACGTTTTGCCGCCGCCGGTCGGCACGCGCAAACAGAAATACGGCATGTCCGCCGGGAAGCCCGACAGCGGGTGGTACGGATTGCCACGGCTCCACAGGCGTTCGGTAGTGGCGGTGAAGGCAATCGAGGGCGACGGCAGTGCGTGGCAGGCCTTGAAATACGCCTCGATGCTGTCGAGGACTTGCGCCTGGTAGGTTTTGGGTGTGAAGACCATCATCACTGCTGCAAAAGGGCGTCAATCATTCCCTTTGAGTCCCCACTCGGCATCCTCATGGATCAATTGCTCTTTAGAGATTTCCCGGCATATCAATGGCGCGGACATCGTTTCTTCGGGTATCGCATATTCCAGCTTTCCACCACGACGAATGACCGTACTGGAGTTCACGGTATTTTTTGCCAGTTCGTGCGCTTTCAACGCGGCCCGCCGCAAAGCGGCGATGGAAAGCCGCAAATCAGCATCCTTTGCTTGTTCGATCGGTTGCTTATTCATGATTTTTCGCTCCAGTCGATCATTACCGGCATTGCCCCGGCATTGTCGTACAAAACCCAGGCATCCACTTTCGGCGCGTAGATTCGCTCAAAGGCTTCAGCAGCACAAGGCGCGGGTACATCATCGACAACCAGCGGTCGTGGCGATCCAGCGTTTCGCCTTCCTTGCCGACCACCTCGCCCAGCCATTTGCGGATTTCCGGGCTGTTGACGTTGTCGTTGTACACCCAGCCCTCGTTGCCGGTGTTGTAGGGCGGGTCGATGTAGATGCACTTCACTTGCCCGGCATAGCGGGGCAGCAGGGCTTTGAGGGCGTGCAGGTTGTCGCCCTGAACGATGAGATTGCCGCTGGCCGCCGTCTCGCCTGCGCCGACTTTCTCACAGGACAGTTCCGGTACCGGTTCCAGCAGGCGGAACGGCACTTCCTTGTGGTGTTTGACGACGGCTTCCTTGCCGATCCAGTTGAGCGTGGGCATTCAGACTTCTATTTCCAAGTGTCCTTCAAGCCGACAGTGCGGTTGAAGACCGGCGCGCCGGGCCGGGAATCGACGCGGTCGGCGACGAAGTAGCCGTGGCGCTCGAACTGGAAGCGGTCTTCCGGCTTCGCGTCCTTCAGCGCCGGTTCGAGCTGGGCCGGGATGACCTTCACCGAGTCCGGGTTGATGTCGTCGAGGAAGTCACGCTCGGCACCGGGATTGGGCGCCTTGAACAGGCGGTCATAGAGACGCACTTCGGCGGCGTAAGCGTGCCTGGCCGAGATCCAGTGGAGGTTGCCCTTGACCTTATAGGCGTCGGCGCCCGGCGTGCCCGACTTGGAATCGGCGAAATAGTTGCAATGCACGGCGGTGACGTTGCCGGCGGCATCCTGGTCGCAGCCCGTGCATTCGACGACGAAGCCGTAGCGCAGCCGCACCTTGTTGCCAGGAAACAGGCGGAAATAGCCTTTCGGCGGCACTTCGACAAAATCTCCCCTCTCGATCCACAGTTCGCGCGAGAAGGGCACGGCGCGCTTGCCCAGTTCGGGCTGCTGCGGATGGTTGGGCGCGAAGCATTCTTCCTCTTCGCCCTCCGGGTAGTTGTCGATGACGAGCTTGAGCGGGTCGAGCACAGCGATGCGGCGCAGGGCGGTTTCGTTGAGCACGTCGCGCTGGCATTCCTCGAAGACGGAATAGTCGATCAGGGAATCCGACTTGGTGACGCCGATCATCTCGGCGAATTTGCGGAAGCCCTCGGGCGTATAGCCGCGCCGGCGCGCGCCGACCAGCGTGGGCAGGCGCGGGTCGTCCCAGCCGTTGACATGCTTTTCCTCGACGAGCTGGATCAACTTGCGCTTCGACAGCACGACATAGGTCAGGTTGAGGCGCGCGAACTCGATCTGCTGCGGCAGCGGACGTTGCAGGCTGCCGAGCTCGGCCAGCTGGTCGAGCAGCCAGTCGTAGAACGGCCGCTGGTCCTCGAACTCCAGCGTGCAGATCGAGTGGGTGATGCGCTCGATGGCGTCCTCGATCGGGTGGGCATAGGCGTACATCGGATAGACGCACCAGGCATTGCCGGTGTTGTGATGCCCGGCGTGGCGGATGCGGTAGATCGCCGGGTCGCGCAGGTTGATGTTGGGCGCGGCCATGTCGATCTTCGCGCGCAGGACATGGGCGCCGTCGGGGAACTCGCCGGCCTTCATGCGGCGGAACAGTTCGAGGTTCTCGGCGGGCGTGCGGTCGCGGTAGGGCGAATTTTTACCGGCCTCGGTCAGCGTGCCGCGATTGGCGCGCATCGCCTCGGCGCTTTGCGAATCGACATAAGCCAGTCCCGCCTGGATCAGCGCCTCGGCGCAGTCGTACATTTGCTGGAAGTAGTTCGAGGCGTAGAAGAGGTTGGCGCCCCACTCCCAGCCGAGCCAATGCACGGCGTCGATGATCGAATCGACGTACTCCTGTTCTTCCTTCTCCGGGTTGGTGTCGTCGAAGCGCAGGTGGCAGGCGCCGCCATAGTCGCGGGCGAGGCCGAAGTTGAGGCAGATCGACTTGGCGTGGCCGAAGTGCAGGTAGCCGTTCGGCTCGGGCGGAAAACGGGTGCGGATGCCCGTGTGCCTGCCGGCGGCGAGGTCGGCGTCGATCAGATGACGGATGAAATTGGCTGCCGGGTGCGCCTTGGCGCTCTGCTCGGACATGAGGCGGATCGCGGGAAGTTAATGTAAAAAGGCGATTTTACGTTCTGGCGCAGATAAATTGACCGCGTATTTGTCACGGGAGAAGCCGGCGCAGGCCGCACCCGGCGCTTTGGACTGGGGCCGGTTCCGCTACCTGGTGGTCGAAGATTCGCCGACCATGCGCGCCTGGTTGCGCCAGGCGATCGTCAGCATGGGCGGCAAGAGCGTCACCGAGGCCGCCGGCTATAACGATGCGATCTATCGCCTGAACAACCAGGAATCCTTCGATATCGTGCTGTGCGACTACATCCTGTCGCTGGAGAAATATATGACGTTGTCCGGCGGCCAGCGCGCCTTGGCGAAGGACGGCCAGCATCTGCTCGAGGAATGCCGTCACCGCAAGCTGCTGCCGAGCGCCAGCGTGTTCATCATGGTGACCGGCGAAAGCCTTTACGAGAAGGTGTTCGCCGTGGCCGAGCTGGCGCCCGACGACTACCTGCTCAAGCCGATGAAGCCGACGCTGCTGGCGGAACGCCTGACCAGGGCCATCTTCAGGAAACAGGCTCTCGGGGACCTGATCGAACTGTTCGACGGCCAGGAATTCGAAAAATGCATGGAGGCGGCGCGGGCCCTCCGGTTTCCGGATTCGCCCTACCTCCTCGACTGCGACCGTTTCGTCGGCGACTGCCTGCTCAAACTGGGGCGCAACGAGGAGGCCATCCGTCACTACGAGGATCTGCTGATCGACCATGCCGGTCTGGCATGGGCGAAGATGGGCCTGGCGCGGGCGCGCTTTCACCTGGATCGCTATGACGAGTCGCGCGATATCCTCGAGTCGCTGGTTGCCGAAAACGGCGAGTTCGCCCAGGCTCACGACCTGCTGGCGCGCGTACATGAGGTCAAGGGCTCGCCGGAAAAGTCGCGCGCCCTGATGAAGGAGGTGCTGGCCCGCAATCCGCGCGCGATCCACCGGCACCGCGAAGTCGTGCGCATGGCGCTGGATATGGGCGACGCGCAGGATGCCGTGACCGCCTACGAGGGCATGTTCAATCATGGCGCGGGCTCGGTCTCCGTCGGCCCGAGCGACTTTGCCGGATTCGGCAGCCTGCTGCTGCAGAACCCGGACCAGGACCATGTTCAGCGCCTCACCCAGTTGATCTCGGTGCTCAACGACCACTACCTCAAGCTCAATACCGGAGGCGATCAGGCGGGTTATCAGGTCGCCGAACTGGTGGCCCAGTTTGCCCGAGCCAAGCTGAAGGGGAACGGCAACGAGGCGGCGCGCTTCTATGGGCAGATCGGCGCGCTGGCGAAGGATCTGCCTGCGGTCGACAACGAGATGAAGCTGAGCCTGATGGAAGTGGCGATTGCGGCCGGCGACGAGGCGAGGGCAACTGAAATCGCCCGGGAGGTGCTGGCCGACTACCATGGCAACGAGTCGATGACGCACCGCATCCTGGGGACGCTCGAGCAAGGGGGGCTCGGCAGCGAAGCCGAAGCGATGCGCATGGACACCGAGCGGGCGGTGGCCGACCTCAACCGCAAGGCGGTTACCCTGGCCAAAGGCGGAAAACCGAAGGAGGCGATGGAGGAGTTCATGCGTCTCGCGGATACCACCCGCAACCTCTCGATCACATTCAACGCGGCGCTGGCGATCGTGCATTGGCTCGAGTCTGCCGCTCCCGAGGAGGCCCTGTCGCGCAAGCTGGCGCACTACCTCGAGGTGATCAGGAACCGCGATCCGGTCAACCCGCGCACGCGCCAGATCGAGGAGATGGCGCGACCTTACCTGAGGGCTGCCGCCTCGGCGGGAGCAGGCGGACAAACTTCCGGGCCGGACAGTGCCGGCAAGGACACTGTCCTGTGAGCGGCGTGCGGCCCGTCGCTGCACCCGCTGTTCGCCGCGATGCCGCGCGCAAGCGGGCGCAATTCGCTGCCGAATCCCGCCGGGCCGCGCGCCCGGTCATCGAATATGACGAGAGCCTGCCCGTCAATGGCCGCCGCGCCGAGATCGCGGCGGCCATCGAGCAGCACCCGGTCGTCGTCATCTGCGGCGAGACGGGTTCGGGCAAGACGACCCAGCTGCCGAAGATCTGCCTCGAACTGGGGCGCGGCCTCAAGGGCCTGATCGGCCATACCCAGCCGCGCCGCATCGCCGCGCGCGCCACCGCCAGCCGCATCGCCCAGGAACTGAAATCCGAGCCGGGCAAATACGTCGGCTACAAGATCCGCTTCACCGACCGCAGCTCGCCCGAGTGCTACATCAAGCTGATGACCGACGGCATCCTGCTGGCCGAGACGCAGACCGATCCGCTCTTGCGCCAGTATGACACGATCCTCATCGACGAGGCGCACGAGCGCTCGCTCAACATCGACTTTCTGCTCGGCTACTTGAAGTCGGTGCTGGCCAAAAGAAACAATGAGCGGCATGACCTGAAGTTGATCGTGACCTCGGCGACCCTCGACGCCGAACGCTTCTCGAAGCATTTCGACGGCGCGCCGATCATTGAGGTTTCCGGCCGTCTCTATCCGATCGAGACGCGCTGGCGGCCCTTCGATGAGCGCAAGGATGTCGATCTGAACGACGCCATCGTCGACGCGGTCGATGAAGCGCACCGCACCGGCCCCGGCGACGTGCTGGTGTTCCTGCCCGGCGAGCGCGAGATCCGCGAGGCGGCCGAGGCGCTGCGCAAACGCTCATTTGGCAAAAGCGCGCCGGGACTCGAAATCCTGCCCTTGTTCGCGCGCCAGACGGCGCAGGAGCAGAGCCGCATCTTCGCGCCGCACCAGGGCAGGCGCGTCGTGCTGGCGACCAACGTCGCCGAGACCTCGCTGACGGTGCCGGGCATCCGCTACGTGATCGACACCGGCCTGGCGCGCGTCAAGCGCTACTCGCATCGCAACAAGGTCGAGCAGTTGCAAGTGGAGAGCATTTCGCGCGCGGCGGCGAACCAGCGCGCCGGCCGCTGCGGCCGGGTATCTTCCGGCGTCTGCTTCCGCCTGTATTCGGAACAGGACTTCGGCAAGCGCGCGCCCTACACCGATCCGGAAATCCTGCGCTCCTCGCTCGCGGGCGTGATCCTGCGCATGAAGTCGCTCAAGCTCGGCGACGTCGAGGACTTTCCCTTCCTCGAACGCCCGCTGCCGCGCATGGTCGCCGACGGCTATACCCTGCTCGCCGAGCTCGGCGCCATCGACGAAATCTCGAAGGAGCTGACCGCCGTCGGCCGCGAACTGGCCAGGCTGCCGCTCGACCCGAAGATCGGCCGCATGATCCTCGCCGCGCGCGATCTGGGCTGCCTCAGGGAGATGCTGGTCATCGCCGCCGCGCTGTCGACGCAGGATCCGCGCGACCGGCCGCAGGAACAGGCTGCGGCAGCCGATCAGGCGCACGCGAAATGGAAGGACGAAAAGTCGGAGTTCCTGAGCTACCTCAAACTCTGGACCGCGGCCGACGAGGTCTGGAAGCATGAGAGCTCGAGCAAGCAGAAAGCCTGGTGCCGGTCGAATTTCATCAACTGGCTGCGCTTGCGCGAGTGGCGCGACGTGCATGGCCAGCTGATGACCTTGTGTCATGAGCATGGCTGGAAGGAGAACCCGCTCCCCGCGAATTACGATGCGATCCACAAGGCGCTGCTCACCGGCCTGCTCGGCCACATCGGCCTGATCAACGAAGAAGACAAGAACTACTTCGGTGCGCGCGGCATCAAGTTCTTTATTCACCCCGGCTCGGCGCTGGTCAAGAAGGCCGGGCGCTGGATCGTCGCGGCCGAGCTGGTCGAGACCTCGCGCCTGTTCGCGCGCTGCATCGCGAAGATCGAGCCGGAGTGGCTGGAGCAGGTCGGCGCGCATCTGCTGCGCAAGCATGTCTATGAGCCGCACTGGGAGAAGAATGCCGGCCAGGTCGTCGCCTGGGAGCGCGTGACCCTGCACGGCCTGACGCTGCATGCGAAACGCAGGATCCACTATGGTCCCAAGGATCCGCAGCTGGCGCGCGAGTTGCTGATCCGCGGCGCGCTGGTCGAGGGCCAGGTCGCGGATGAATGGCTGCGGCAATGGGCGTTCCTGCGGCACTATCAGAAACTGAAAGCAGAGATCGAGCGCCTCGAACACAAGTCGCGCCGCCCCGACGTGCTGGTGGATGACGAACTGGTGCATGCCTTCTTCGATGCCGTCGTGCCGGAAGGCATCACCACGCTCGCCGCCTTCGACAAATGGCGGCGGGATGCGGAGCCGGAGAACCCCCGACTGCTGTTCCTCGACAAGGAACAATTGATGCGTCATGAGGCGGCGGGCATCACAACCGATGCCTTCCCGCCGACATTCGAGTTTCGCGACCAGAAGCTCAAGCTGTCCTACAAGCATGATCCGGGCGCTGCGGACGATGGCGTAACGCTGTCGCTGCCACTCGCGGTTCTGAATCAGGCGCCTGCCACAAGGCTCGACTGGCTGGTGCCCGGCCTGCTCAAGGAGAAGGTCGTCGCGCTGCTCAAGACCCTGCCGCAGAAATACCGTCATCGCTGCCAGCCGCTGGACGGCTTTGCCGATGCATTCTGCGATGCGGAGCACGACCATGACGAAGCCTTGGCGAAAGCCCTGACGAGGGCGGCCGAGGAAAAGATCGCGCTGAAGCTGCCGCTCGACGCCTTGCGCCCCGGCGAATTGCGGCCGCATCTGGCCATGAACATCCGGCTGCTCGACGAGCATGGCGCGACGCTGGCCATGTCGCGCAATCTCGCCGAACTGCGCGCCGATTACGGCGAATATGCCGCGCCGTCGGAGGAGAAGGCCGTCGAGATCCAGCGGTCCGACCTGCGCAGCCAGTTTGCATTGGCGCTGAAAGAGCAATTGAAGTTCGTCGAGAAGAGCCTGCCGCGCGAACTGGGCATGCAGTTCATGATCTTCGGGACGGAGCAGGAACTCAAGGAGCAGATCGCCGCCGTGGCGCTCGAGCGCAGCTGTATTTCGTCCGACGGGCCTGCCGACTTCGACGCGCGCGTCATGCAGGCGAAAGGCCGCGTGGCGCTGGTGGCGCAGGAAGTGGCGCGGCAGGTCGGCGCGATCCTCGCCGAGCATGCCGTCGTGCAGAAGAAGCTGGCGGCCACGCAAAAAGCCTTGCCCCAGGCCTGCGCCGACATCTCCGCGCAGCTTGCCGCCCTGCTGCAGAAGCGGTTCATCGTCGCCACCCCCTACGAACGGCTGCAGCACTTCCCTCGCTACCTCAAGGCCATCGCCATGCGGCTCGACAAGGCGAAGAACGATGCGGCGCGCGACGCGCGCTGGATGGCCGACTGGCAGGCGCTCGCCCGCCCGTGGGAACGTGAATATGGCCAGATGCGCAAGTCGGCAACTGTCGATCCGTTTCTGGAGGAATTCCGCTGGTTGCTCGAGGAGTTGCGCGTGGCCCTGTTCGCACAGGAACTCCGCACGCCGAGCCCGGTCTCGATCAAACGCTTGCAGAAAATGTGGGAGGGACGACCAAGATGAGCCTGCGTGTCGAATTTCTGGCGCCGATGGTGCTGCGCGCGGCGCGCGATCTCACCCGCCCGGCCCTCCTGTTCCAGGTGGTCTGGCCGCCGCTGGCCGCTCTTGTCCTGTGGCTGGTCGTGGCCGGGTTCGCCTGGGCGCCGGCCGTCGCCTGGGTCGGGCTGCAGTTGCCGGGCTGGGCCTGGCTGGCTTGGCTCGACCCCTGGCTGGCCCATGTCGTGGTCTTTCTTGCCTTCCTGCCCCTCATTTACGTCACGGCGCTGCTGCTTCTGGGCGCTTTCGCCCTGCCGCGCATGATGACGATCATCGCCAGCCGCGACTATCCGGATGTCTCGCGCCAGGGATCGGCGGCCGTGGCGCTGTGGGGCGGCTTGTGGAATGCGCTGACCTCCGGGGCGATCTTTCTCGCCGGCTGGCTCGCCACCCTGCCGCTGCTGCTCATTCCGGGCGCGATCCTCGTCCTGCCCCTGCTCTGGTCGGCCTGGCTCAACCAGCGATCCCTCCGCTTCGACGCGCTGGCGGAGCATGCCCTGCCGCAGGAACGCGAACTGTTGTGCCGGCGCGAAAGCGCGAACTTCTTCGCCGCCGGCCTGGTCAGCGCCCTCATGGGGTATGTGCCGGTGCTGAACCTGCTGGCGCCGGGTTTCGCGGCCTTGCTGTTCGCCCATCTGTCCCTGGCGTCGCTGCGTTCGCTGCGGCAAGAGAACGGGGTTGTGCTGTGAGAAGCTACGGCCTCATCGTCATCGGCGACGAGATCATGCGCGGCAAGCGCCAGGACAAGCACATGGCCAAATTCGTCGAGATCTTCGCCGCGCGGGGGCTGCATCTGTCGTGGGTGCAGTATCTCGGCGACGAGCGGCCACGCCTGATCGAGACGCTGAAGCGCACGCTGGCCTCCGGTGACGTGGTGTTCAGTTGCGGCGGCATCGGCGTGACGCCCGACGACCACACGCGTCAGGCCGCGGCGGCGGCGGCCGGCGTGCCGCTCGAACTGAATCCCGACGCCGAGCGCGAGATCCGCGCGCGCATGGCCGAGATGGGCCAGCCGGTGACCGCTGCACGCCTGGAACTCGGCACCGTGCCGCAGGGCAGCCGCATCATCCCGAACCCGTTCAACCGCATTCCGGGCTTCTCGTATCGCGACCACCACTTCCTGCCCGGCTTTCCGCAGATGGCCTGGCCGATGGCGGAGTGGGCGCTCGACACCTGCTACGCGGAAGACTTTCGCCAGCACGCCGAAGACGAGGCGGCGATCCTCGTCTGGGACGGGCTCGAAGGCCACATGCTCGACCTGATGCGCCGGATCGAGGCGGATTTCCCGGGCATCGTCGTCTTCAGCCTGCCGACCTTCGGCAGCGAGACCGTGCGCCCTCATGTCGAGCTGGGCGTACGCGGGGAACCTGCCGCGGTCGCCAATGCGATCGAGGTTTTGAAGGTTGGCGTCGCCGCGCTCGGCTATGCGTTCGATAGCAGGCCCTGAAAAGTCGGCGCTGGCAGGACGGCATTTTTCGGTTAGCATCGCACCCCATGCGTCGTGCGCTCCTGATCTTCCTCATGTGGCTCGTGCCCTTCCAGGCCGTCTGGTCGGCGGGCCACATGCTGCATGGCCATCTTCCGGACACGGCGACCCACGTCCACGTCCATGCTCTCAAGAAACACGAAGGGCCGCCCCGAGTGTTTCTGGGCCCCTTGAGGGGAGAAACGAGCGCAGCGAGTTTTTCGGGGTGGGTTCATTGCGATCTTGTTTCGGAGCACGGTGAAGCGCTCGCGCATGGCGATGACGGGCGGCATGGCGCTCATGGCCATGCCCCATTCACCTGCCTGATCGCCGACCTTGCGCTCGAATTGACCGACAGGCCGGCGCCGTATCCGTCTCCCGCGCCGCCCGCGTCCTTCACCTCGCACATTCCGCTGCTGCCCGACCCCCCGCCTGCCGTTCGCATCTGATCGCGCCGGCCATCCCGGCCGGCGCCTTCCTCTTTTCTTCTGCCTTTCCGAGGAATCCGATGCGAACTTTCCCATTGCTATTGCTGTGCGCCCTGCCGTTCGCGGCCGGCGCGCAAACCCTGACCGAGGCCGAGGCGCTGCGCCTGGGTCTTGCCCGCGCCGAAGTGCACGATCTTGAACGCGGCACGCGCGCACTGGCCGAAGCCGAAGTCATTGCGGCCGGCGCCTGGCCCAATCCGACGCTCGACGTCGAACGCGAGCGCATGCGCACCACCCCGCGCGGCATCGACGAAACCTGGAAACTCGCCCAGACCTTCGAGCTCTCGGGCCGGCGCGGCCTGCGCATCGAAGCGGCGGAGCGCCGGGTCGAGGCCGCCGGGGCGCAAAACGCGGCGCGGCGCGAGGAACTGGCCGCCGAGATCCGCCGGCGTTTCCATGCCGCGCTGCACGCCCAGCAACTCGTCAAGGCCACGGAAGCCTGGCTGGGGCGTTTCCTCCTGATCGAGTCCCGCATCGAGAAGCAGGTGGGCGCAGGCGAAATCTCGGGCTACGACCGGCGCCGGCTGGCACGCGAACGCCAGACGGCGGCAGCCCGCCTCGCCCTCGATCAGGCCCGACTGCTGCGCGAGCGCGAGCGCCTCGGCGCCCTGACCGGCCGGCCGGTCGAAGCACTCGCCGCGCCGCTGCCGCCGCCCGCACTGCCGGCGCTCGAACAGTCGCTGGCCCGGCTCGGTCAGCGCCCCGAACTGCAACGGCTCGCGCACCGCATCGAGGCGGCCGAACTGGAACGGCGCGCGGCGGCGCGCGGCGGGCTGCCCGATGTCACGCTCGGCGTCGGCGCCCGACGCAGCGACGACGGCTTCAAAGTCGACCGCGGCGCCCTCGTCAGCCTGTCGGTTCCCCTGCCGCTGTTCGACCGTCAGCAGGCCGGCGCGCGCCGCGCCGCGGCCGAGGCGCTGACCGCCCGCGCCGAGCTGGACCTGGCAAGACTGCGGACGGAAGGCGAGCTGCGCGGCCTGCACCGTCAGACGGAACGCCTGACGGCCGCCGCCGCCGACTACCGCGCCCAGGCCGGCGCCGCGGCGCCGGAACTGCTGCGCATCGCCGAGGCTGCCTGGCAGGGCGGCGAATCCACCCTGCTCGAACTGCTCGACGCCTACCGCGGCGCACTGGACACCGAAACGACCGCGCTCGACCTCGAATGGCAGGCGCGCGCGGCGCGCATCGACTACGACCTACTGACCGGGAGCACCCCCGAATGAACAAGACATTGATCGCCCTGCTGGTTTCCGCCCTTTTCGTTTCGGCGTGCGAACGGACTCCCCATGGCCACGACCACGGCGCCAAGCCGTCCGCGGCAGCGGCCCATGGCCACGACCATGGGCCAGGCGCCGAAAAGATCACCCACTTCACCGACAAGACCGAACTCTTCGTCGAGTTCCCGCACCTCGTGGCCGGCGAGACATCGGCCTTCGCCGCGCATCTGACCACGCTCGCGGATTTCCGCGCCCTCGCCGCCGCCAAGGTGACGGTGATCCTGTCCGGCGACGACCAGCCCGAAGAACGCTTCACCGTCGAGACGCCCAACCAGCCCGGCATCTTCCGTCCCGCAGTGCAGCCCAAGCAGGCCGGCGAACGCGAACTGGCCATCGAGGTCGTCGCGCCGCAATTCACCGTGCGCCACGAACTGGGTCCGGTGACGATTTACCCCGACCGCCAAAGCGCCGATGCGGCAGGGGACGCGCACGAGGCCGAAGGAAGCGTCGCCTTCACCAAGGAACAGCAGTGGAAAGTCGATTTCGCCACCGTCGAAGTCGTCAGGCGCCCGATCCGCCCCGCCGTCGCCGCCACCGGCACGATCCGTGCCCGACCCGATGGCGAGGCGCTGCTGACCGCGCCGGCCGCCGGCCAGGTACAGCCGGCCGGCCGCTTTCCGCGGCTGGGGCAGGCGGTGAAGCGCGGGGACCTCCTCGCGTATCTCGTTCCGCGCCTCGGCGGCGAGACCGACTATGCCGCCCTGCAGGCGGGCGCCGCCAAGGCCCGCGTGGCGCTCGAACAGGCCGAGAGAGAGCGCGCGCGCATGGCAACGCTGTTCAAGGACGAGGCGGTGGCGGAGAAGCGCCTGCTCGACGCCCGCGCCGCCGAGGCGGCGGCGCGCGCCGAGCACGACGCGGCCAGCCGGCGCCTGAATCAATATGGAGGCAACGCAGTCGGCGGCGTGCCGCTGCGCGCGCCGGTGAGCGGCCTGCTCGCCGACGTGCGCGTCTCGCCCGGCGCTTTCGCCGCGGAAGGCGCGCTGCTGTTCCACATCGTCGACCGCCGCGCGCTCTGGCTGGAGCTGCGCGTGCCCGAATCCGAGGCGGTGCGCCTGGTTGCGCCCTCCGGCGCCAGCTTCCGCGTCGATGGCATTGATGCGTCCTTCGAGATCGCCGCCGGCGGGAACGGCAGGCTCGTCGCGGTCGGCGGCGCGGTGGACCAGGAAACGCGCAGCGTGCCGGTGCTGTTCGAGTTTGCCGCGCCCGATCCGCGCCTCTTCGTCGGCATGGGCGTCAAGGCGCAGGTGTTCGCCGCCGCGCCGCGCGAGGCGGTCGCCATCCCGACTTCCGCCGTACTCGACGAGAACGGAGTCTCCGTTGTCTTCGTCATGACCGGCGGCGAGTCTTTCGAGCGTCGGCCGGTGCGACCGGGCACGCGCGACGGCGACTGGATCGAGGTCTTGGCAGGTCTGGAGCCCGGCCAGCGCGTGGTTTCGCGCGGCGCCTGGCTGGTCAAGCTGGCGGCGAGCAACACCGGCGCCATCGGCCACGGCCACGCGCACTGACAAGGAAACGACATGATCGCCAAAATCATTTCCTGGTCGCTCAGGAACAAGCTCTTCGTCGTCATCGCCGGCCTCATGCTGCTGGCCTGGGGCGGCTGGCAGGCGACGCAAACCCCCGTCGACGTCTTCCCCGACCTGACCGCGCCCTCGGTCACCGTGGTCACCGAGGCGCACGGCATGGCGCCGACGGACGTCGAGAGCCTGGTCACCTTCCCCATCGAGACGGCGCTCAACGGCGCGCCGGGCGTGCGGCGCGTGCGCTCGGCGACCAAGATCGGCCTGTCGGTGGTGACCGTCGAGTTCGCCTGGGGCACCGACCTCTATCTGGCCCGCCAGGTGGTGGCCGAACGCCTGCAGCTGGCGCGCACGGCGCTGCCGCCGGACATCCCGGCGCCGGCCATGACGCCGGCCGCCTCGATCATGGGCGAGATCCTGTTCATTGCCCTCGCATCAGAGAAGCACGACGGCAAGGAAGTCAGGAATGTCGCCGAACAGGTGATCAAGCGCCGCCTGCTGGCCGTGCCCGGGGTAGCCGAGGTGCTGCCGATCGGCGGCGACACGCAGCAGTTCCAGGTGACGGTCAATCCCGAGCGGCTCGCGGCCTACGACCTGACCGTGGATCAGGTCGTGCAGGCGCTCGCCGATGCCAACCAGAACGCCACTGCCGGCTTCTACGTCGAGTCCGGACAGGAATACCTGATCCAGGGCCTGGGCCGCATCCGGACGATCGAGGACATCGCCGAGACGCTCGTCGCGCTGAAGTCCGGCCAGCCGGTGCTGGTGCGTCATGTCGCCGAGGTTGGCATCGGCGCAGCGCCCAAGCGCGGCGTCGGCTCGCACAACGGCAGGCCGGCGGTCATCCTCGGCATCCAGAAGCAGCCGGGGGCCAACACGCTCGAACTCACCGACCGCCTCGACCGCACCCTGGATGAAATCCAGGCGGCGCTTCCCGCCGGAATGAAGATCGAACGCCAGATCTTCCGCCAGGCCGATTTCATCCGCGTCTCCATCGACAACCTGCGGATGGCGCTGATCGAGGGCGCGGTGCTGGTGATCGCCATCGTCTTTGCCTTCCTGATGTCGGCCCGGGCCACGGCGATCACGCTGCTGGCGATCCCGCTCTCGCTGGTCGCCGCCGTGCTGGCGATGAAAGCGCTCGGCATCACCCTCAACACCATGACCCTGGGCGGCATGGTGATCGCACTGGGCGCGCTGGTGGACGACGCCATCATCGTCGTCGAGAATATCGTGCGGCGTTTGCGGGAAAACCTTGCCAGACCGCAGACGGAACGAGTCGGCACGCCGCATGTGGTGTTCGAAGCGACCAAGGAAATCCAGGGCTCCATCGTCTTCGCCACGCTGATCATCATGCTGGTGTTCCTGCCGCTGTTCTTCCTCTCGGGCGTCGAGGGCAGGCTGATGGTGCCGCTCGGCTTCGCCTACGTCGTCTCGCTGGCCGCCTCGCTCGTCGTCGCCATCACGGTGACGCCGGTGCTGGCGGCGCTGTTCCTGCCGCAGTCGAAGATCGTGCGCGGCAACCTTGAGCCGCGCTTCGTCCAGGCGCTGAAAAGCGGCTACCGGCGCGTGCTCGATGCGACGCTGACGCGCTGGCGGACGATGGCGGCGGCAGGCGGGGCGGGGCTGGCCGTCGCCATCGTCGCCCTGGCCTTCGCCGGCCGTACCTTCCTGCCCGACTTCAACGAGGGCACGCTCACCATCGGGATGGCGACGCTGCCCGGCACCGCGCTGGAAGAGTCCGACCGGCTCGGCCAGAGGGTCGAACAGATCCTGCTTTCCCATCCGGAAGTGGTCGCGACGGCGCGCCGCACCGGTCGCGCCGAGGGCGATCCGCATGCGATGGACGTGTCGGCCTCGGAGATCGAAGTCACGCTCAAGATGGGCGAACGCCGCAAGGCGGACTTCCTCGCCGCGCTGCGCGCGGATCTCGCCGCCGTGCCCGGTACGCAGATCGTCATCGGCCAACCGATCTCGCACCGCATCGACCACATGCTCTCGGGCAGCCGCTCCAACATCGCGGTGAAGATCTTCGGCCCCGACCTCGACGAACTGCGCCGGCTCACCGCCACGGTGAAGTCCGTCGTGCAGGAGGTGCCGGGCGCGGTCGACGTCACGGACGAGCAGCAGGGCGACATTCCCTTCCTGACGCTGCGCTTCAAGCGCGACGCGCTGGCGCGCCACGGCCTGTCGGTGCGCGAGGTGGCGGAAACGGTCGAAGCGGCCTTCACCGGCGTCGCGGCGACGCGCATCCAGCAGGGCCAGGCGAACTTCGACCTGGTGGTGCGTTTCGACCCGGCGGTGCGCGCCAGCCTCGACGCCATCCGCGCCACGCCGATCACCACGCCGACCGGCGCGCGCCTGCCGCTCGCCGCCCTCGCCGAAATCCGCAATGATCGTGCGCCCTACTTCATCAGCCGCGAGAACGTGCAGCGCAAGATGGTGGTGATGGCCAACGTCGCCGGCCGCGACCTGGCCAGCGTGGTGGAGGACATCCGCGCCGGGATCGGCGCCGGCGTGACGCTGCCGCCGGGCTACCATATCGAATACGGCGGCCAGTTCGAGAGCGCGGAAGAGGCGCAGCAGACGCTGGCGCTGCTCGGCGCGGCAGTCACCGCCGGCATCTTCCTGCTGCTGTTCGTCGCCTTCCGCAGCGCGCGCGATGCGCTGCTGGTGATGCTCAACCTGCCGCTCGCCGTCATCGGCGGCGTCGCCGGCGTCTTCATTGCCGGCGGGGTGCTTTCGCTGGCCTCGATCATCGGCTTCATCACGCTGTTCGGCATCGCCACGCGCAACGGCGTGATGATGATCGCGCACATCCATCAGCTGGTCGAGCACGAGGGCGTGACGAACGCCTTCACCGCCGTGCGGCGCGGCGCGGAAGAGCGCCTGGCGCCGATCCTGATGACCGCGCTCGCCACCGGACTCGCCCTGATCCCGCTCGCCCTGGCGGGCGGGGAACCCGGCAGCGAGATCCAGTCGCCGATGGCCATCGTCATCCTCTGCGGCCTGGCCAGCTCGACCCTGCTCAACATGATCGTGGTGCCGGCCCTGTATCTGCGTTTCGGCGCAGCGACGCGGGCAATCGACAGCCCCCTGCATCGGCGCCACGACGCTGCGCAATCGGACCAACTCACCCTGGAGAGAAAACCATGAAAACCGCCCTGACCGTCCTGATCGCCACCTTGGCCCTTGCCGCCCTGCCTGCGAGCGCCGGCCCCGGTCACGACCACAGCCCGAAGCACGGCGGCATCGTGCGCGATGCGGGCCAGCTGACCCTGGAACTCGTGGCCCGCGCCGATGCCTTGATCCTGCATGTCAGCGACCACGACAAGCCGGTGGCCACCGCCGGCGCCAGGGGCACGGCGACGCTCTACGGCGGGAGCGGCAAGGTGGTCGCCGAACTGCTGCCGGCGGGCGACAACCGCATGGAAGCCCGGGGCAGCTTCAAGGTCGGCGTCGGCGTGCGCGCCGCCGTTGCCCTCGCGCTGCCGGGCAAGACGGAGACGAAGGCGATGTTCAACCTCAAATAGGCCGGTTGCAGAATCGGCTCTGACATAATCCCGGCTTTCATCTTTCGCCTCCCGCCCCATGGAAATCCTTTTCCTGATCGTCCTGATTCTTCTCAACGGCGTCCTGGCCATGTCGGAGATCGCGCTGGTCACCGCGCGCCGCGCCCGGCTCGCCCGCCTCGCGGAGGACGGCGACGCCGCTTCGGCCGTGGCGATCCAGCTGCATGACGAACCGACGCGTTTCCTGTCCACCATCCAGATCGGCATCACCTCGATCGGCATCCTCAACGGCATCGTCGGCGAGGCCGTGCTGGCCGAGCCCCTGTCCCGCTGGATGGAGGGTCTCGGCATAGACAACGAGGTCGCCAGCATCGGCTCCACCGCCCTGGTGGTGGTGGTCATCACCTATGTATCGATCGTCATCGGCGAACTGGTGCCCAAGCGCATCGGCCAGTTCCATCCCGAGAGCATCGCGCGCCTGGTGGCGCGGCCGATGCGTCTGCTGGCGCTGATCACCCGACCCTTCGTGCGTCTCCTGACCTTCTCCACCGACACCCTGCTGCACCTGTTGGGCCAGCGCGAACCGTCCGGTCAGGGCGTCACGGCAGAGGAAATTCACGCGCTGATCGCCGAAGGCTCCGAAGCCGGGGTGATCGAGGAACAGGAGCGCGAGATGGTGCGCAACGTTTTCCGCCTCGACGACCGGCAGATCGGCTCGCTGATGATTCCGCGCGCCGACATCACCTATCTGGACCTCGACCGTCCGCTCGAAGAGAACCTGAAGCTCATCGCCGACTCGGAGCATTCGCGCTTTCCGGTGTGTCGCGGCGGACTGCACGAGGTGCTCGGCTTCATCAACGCGAGACAGCTGCTCAACCAGCAGCTGCGCGGCGGCGGGCTCAAGCTTGCCGCCCACCTGCAGCCGGCGGTGTTCGTCCCGGAAACCCTGACCGGCATGGATCTGCTCGACCATTTCCGCGCCTCCAACACCCAGATGGTGCTGGTGGTGGACGAATACGGCGAAGTGCTGGGCCTGGTCACCCTGCAGGACGTGCTCGAGGCGGTCACCGGCGAGTTCAAGCCGCGCAACCAGGAGGATGCCTGGGCGGTGCAGCGGGCGGACGGTTCCTGGCTGCTCGACGGCCTCATCCCGGTGCCCGAACTGAAGGACCGGCTCGAGCTGAAAGCCGTTCCCGAGGAAAACAAGGGGCGCTACAACACGCTCAGCGGCCTGATGATGTGGCTGCTGGGCCGGCTGCCGCAAACGGGGGATCTCGCCACCTGGGAGGACTGGACCCTGGAGGTCGTCGACCTCGACGGCAAGCGGGTCGACAAGGTGCTGGCCAGCCGCCGGCCGGCCGCGTCCGCCGACGAGGCGAAGCCCCCCGCCGCGACCGGGTAGCCGCCGTCCCGCCAGCGCCGATTCTTGGCGAAGCGGAAGCGGATCGGGCCGCCCTGCTCAGGCGCCGGTCACCGCCCGGGTGATCAGCGGCGCCAGCGGCGCCGGCAGCTTCAGCTTGCCCGACAGGGCGAACTCGTGGGCGCGCGGCGACATCTTCTTCCAGGTCTTGCGGATGATCTCGAGCCACTTCTCCTCGCTGTAGTCCGGCTTCTGGCCGGCGAACTCGAGCATGTAGTGCTCGATGAAGACCAGGTCGGTGACATCCTCGAGCAGCTGCGTGTCCGGGTTGACCTTGAGTCCGCGCTTGCCGACCGCCTGTTTCGCGCGCTCGACGCCAACGCTGTCGTAGCCGGCTTCCTGCATCAGGCGGCCAACGGTCTCGGCATGGAACTTGTAGAGGCCGGTGCGCCATTGCAGGTAACCCTCGCGCGTCATCGGATAGCTGTCGCGCGGCGTCTTCCAGCGCTGGATGTGCTGGCCGCGCACGGAGATCTTCTGCACTTCGTCGGCCCCGGGGGCGAAGCGCTCGATCATCTCGGTCATGCGCTGCCCGTAAAGCAGTTCGCGCGGGACGGGCTTGCCGTCCGCGCTGTCCATGCGCGGGTCTTCCGCGTTGGCGGCGTCGATCAGCGCAACGGCGCGTTGATAGCATGTGCTTGTCATTATGGTCTCCTTCGAGCGAGTGGTGAACCGGTTCGCGGCGCGCGGATCATACCCCGCCGCGGCGGGGGAGCGGAACTCAGCGGTGGCCGCCGCCCTTGCAGTCGCCGGAGGTTTCCGGCACGCCCAGCTTCTTCAGGATCATGTCGAGCGGGCAGAAGGTGGTGAAACCGCTCTGGAACAGATTGGCGCCGACGAAAAGGGTGAACCACAGCCAGCTCACCCGTGACAGATCAGCCTGGCCGGCGAAATGCGCCAGAGCGAGCGAGAGCAGGATGAAAAATCCGGCGACGATGCGGACGATGCGGTTGATGGTCATGGCGCTATTCCTTGAGGTTGAAAGCGGTTCTTGAAGGCCGCGTAATAGAGAACGGGGATCACCACCAGCGTGAGCAGCGTGGCGACGAGGATGCCGAAGATCAGCGCAATCGCCAGGCCCGAGAAGATCGGGTCGTCGAGAATGAAGAGCGCGCCGAGCATGGCGGCGAGCCCGGTCAGGGCGATCGGCTTGGCGCGGATGGCGGCGGACTGGATCACGGCCTCGGCGAAATCCACCCCCGCGGCCAGCTGCTGGTTGATGAAGTCGACCAGCAGGATGGAATTCCTGACGATGATGCCGGCCAGCGCGATCATGCCGATCATCGAGGTGGCGGTGAATTGCGCGCCGAAGAGGGCATGGCCCGGCATCACGCCGATGACGGTGAACGGGATCGGCGCCATGATGACGAGCGGCACGAGATAGCTCTTGAATTGCGCGACGACGAGCAGATAGATGAGGATCAGCCCCACCGCATACGCCGCGCCCATGTCGCGGAAGGTCTCGTAGGTCACCTGCCACTCGCCGTCCCACTTGATCGCGTAGCCGGCGTAGGGATCCTGCGGCTGGCGGATGAAGTATTCGCCCAGCATGCCGCCCTGCGCCAGTTCGAGATCTTTCAGCTTGGCGCGAATCTCGAACATGCCGTAGAGCGGCGAGTCGAGCACTCCGCCCATGTCGCCGACGACATACACGACCGGCAGCAGGTTTTTATGATAGACGACCTGCTCGCGCTGCGCCGGCTTGGCCTCGACCAGGGCCGCAACGGGCACCAGTCCGCCGCCGTGCGACGGCAGGGCGCGCACCTTGAGGGCGAGCAGGGCATCGAGGCTGGACTGCTGCTCGGCCGGCAGGGTGATGCGCACCGGGATCTCATACTTCGCCTCGCCGCCGAAGAGCGGGATCACGTCCTCGCCCGACAGGCCCAGACGCACCGTTTCGACGATGTCCTGCTGCGCCACGCCCAGCAGCGCGGCCTTGGCCTGGTTGACTTCGAGGACGATCTTGCCGGCCGCCTCATCCACGCTGTCGTCCACGCCGAGGATGTCGGCCGTGCCCTCGAAGGCCGCGCGCACTTGCCGGGCGACCTCGATCTGGCCCGCATAGTCGGGGCCATAGACCTCCGCGACGATCGGGGACAGCACCGGCGGGCCGGGCGGAACCTCGACCACCTTGGCGTTGCCGCCGTTGGCGCGCGCCACCGCCATCAGCCGGTCGCGGACGGCAACGGCGATCGCGTGACTCTGGCGCTCGCGCTCTCCCTTGTCCACCAGATTGACCTGGAGGTCGCCCAGCTCGGGGCTCGCGCGCAGGTAGTACTGGCGCACCAGGCCGTTGAAGTTGATCGGGGCGGCCGTGCCCGCATAGGCCTGGTAATTCTTGACCTCGGGCACGTCGGCGAGCTCGGCGGCCATTGCGCGCAGCACGCGCGCGGTTTCCTCGACCGGCGTGCCGACCGGCATGTCGAGGACGACCTGGAACTCGTTCTTGTTGTCGAAGGGCAGCATTTTCAGCACGACGAGCTTGAAATACCCCAGCGACATCGAGGCGAGGATCGTGGCGACGATGCCGATCCACAGCTTGCGGCGGGCCGACCTGCCCGTGCGCGCATCGAGCAGGGGCGTCATGATGCGGCGGAACAAGGCCTCGAGCCTGCGGGTCGTCGCATCCGGCCCGTGGTGGCCGCCGACCGCCGGCTTCATCAGCTTCAGCGCCAGCCAGGGGGTGACGACGAAGGCGATCGCCAGCGAGAGGAACATGCCCATCGAGGCATTGATCGGGATCGGGCTCATGTAGGGCCCCATCAGGCCGGAAACGAAGGCCATCGGCAACAGCGCGGCGATCACCGTGAAGGTGGCCAGGATGGTCGGCCCGCCGACCTCGTCGACCGCGCCGGGGATGATTTCCCGCAACGTCTTTTCGGGATGGAGGATGTGCCAGCGATGGATGTTCTCCACCACCACGATGGCGTCGTCGACCAGGATGCCGATGCTGAAAATGAGGGCGAACAAGGAGACGCGATTGAGGGTGAAGCCCCAGGCCCAGGAGGCGAACAGGGTCGCGGCGAGCGTCAGCGCCACCGCCACGCCGACGATGACGGCCTCACGCCGCCCCAGGGCGAACAGCACCAGCAACACGACGAAGGCGGTGGCGAAGAAGAGCTTGCCGATCAGGGTCTGCGCCTTTTCGGTGGCCGTCTGCCCGTAGTTGCGCGTCACGGTGAACTCCACGCTTGCCGGGATCACGGCGCCCCGCAGGCTTGTCATGCGGTCGATCACGCCTTGCGCCACGTCGGCGGCATTGACGCCCGGTTTTTTCGACACCGCCAGCGTAACGGCCGGGCGCTCGCCCTGTCGATCCCCATGCCAGACATAGCGCGCAGGCTGATCCGGGCCATCGACCACCTGGGCGACATCCTCCATGAACACCGGCTTCCGGTCGAACACGCCGACCACGAGGCGCTTCACCTCTCCGGCGGTTTCGAGATAGGCGCCGGTCTGGATCAGGATTTCGCGGTTGTCCTCGACCAGGCGGCCGGAAGGCTGGGCGGCGTTCGACAGCTGCAAGGCGGCTCTCAGATCCTGGGCGGTGATGCCGCGCGCGGCCATCTTTTCGGCATCCATCAGCACGCGCACGACATGCCCAGGCCCGCCGATGGTGACCACGTCGCGCGTGCCGGCGATGCGCTTGAGCTCGGTTTCGGTCGCACGGGACACCTGCTGCAGCTCGAAACCCGACACGGCGGGATCGGCGCTCCAGAAGGTGAGCGAGACAATCGGCACGTCGTCGATGCCGCGCGGCTTGATGACCGGCTCCCCCACCCCCAGGTGCGGCGAAACCCAGTCGCGGTGCGCGTCCATCGTGTCGTGCAGGCGCACCAGCGCCCCGATCGGGTCCTCGCCGACCTCGAACTGCACGGTCACGACCGCCATGCCGGGGCGCGCCACCGAATAGACATGCTCGATGCCGGCAATGCGGGAGAGCACCCGCTGGGCCGGCAGGGCGACGAGGTTCTCGACGTCCTTCACCGTCGCGCCGGGAAAGGGAATGAAGACGTTGGCCATCGTCACGTTGATCTGCGGCTCTTCCTCGCGCGGCGTGATCAACGTGGCGAAGATGCCCAGCAGCAGCGCCACGAGGGCGATGAGCGGCGTCAGGGCGTTGCGGAGGAAATACGCCGCGATGCGGCCCGAGATGCCCAGGGCGCCCATGGATTATCGGGCCTGTCTGAGTTCGATGCCGGCCCGGACCGGATCGAGGCGGATCGTCTCGCCATCGGACAGCCCGGCCAGGATCTCGATCTCGCCGTCCGCCACGGCCTCGCCCGGGCGCACCTGGCGCAATTGCGGCCTGCCGTCCTTCACCACATACACGGCGGTGACCTCGCCGCGGCGCAGGATCGCCTGCGGCGGCACGGTGAGTTTCTGCGCCCGGCCGATGACGAAATGGACGCGCGCCGCCACGCCGGGCACGAGGCCATCGACTTGCGTCAGGCGGATGCGGGCGGTGGCGGTATGGCTTTGCGCGTCGATGGTCGGCAGGATCTCGATCTTCGCGCCGTCCAGCCAGCGCCGACCTTTCGCGTCGACGATCTCGATCCGGGCCGTCTGCGCCGCGCGCACGTCCCCGAACCGGAACTGCGGAATGCTCGCCACGGCGCGCACCCCCTTGGGGTCGAACACCGTGAACAGCGGCTTGCCCGGCATGGCCAGATCGCCCAGCTCGGCATGGCGCTGGGCGACGATACCGGCAATCGGCGCGGTCACCGTGGCGTGCGAGGCGCCCGCCGCGGCCGCGCCGGCCTGCGCCCGCGCCGATTTCAGCGCCGCCTCGGCCTGGTCGAGCGCGGCCTGGCTGACGAATTTCTGTTTGAACAGATTCTGGGTGCGCGTGAAATTCGCCTCGGCCTGCGCCAGCCGCGCCTGCGCGGCGGCGACGTTCTCGGCCGCCTCGCGCGCATCGACGCGCATCAGCACCTGTCCGGCCTGCACGCGCTGGCCGACCTCCGCCTTCACCGCGACGATGCGGCCGGACACCTGCGTGGCCACCACCGCCTGCCGCGTCGCTTCGATCACCGCCTCGGCAGGCAGGGTGAGCGGAACTTCGCGCATCTCGACCAGGCGCGTCGCGGTCTGGGCGAAGGCGGGCAGCCCCAGCAGCATCAGGAAGGAAAAGGTCAGCGTTTTCATTGTTTATAAGTATAAACTAATATTCTCTTTTCAAGCCCCGGCCACGGCATGGGCCGCCATCGCCTCGATCACGCCATCGACCTCGCCGACGCATTCCGCCACCTCGAATTCGATGCCGGGGAAGCGGTCCATCGCGCTGCCCAGCAACTCTGGCAGATCCTTGAGTACATGGCGGCCGGGGGCGAAGAAGATCGGCACCACCTTCACATGAGTCACGCCCCGCCGGGCCAGCGCCTCGATGGCGGCTTCGAGCGGCGGCCGGGTGAGTTCGAGAAAGCCGGTCTCGACCGGCACCCCCGGCTGCAGGCGCTCCACCGCCGCGCGAATGCGCCGGAAGGGTTCGATGTATTCCGGGTTGCGGGCCCCGTGGCCGAAAAGGAGAATGCCGTTCATGGCTTGACCTTGTCGTGCAAGCCGTTGGCGAGCGGGTGGGCAAGCGGCTTCTTGCCCACCCAGGTGAGCATGACGCGCTGGCCGCGCACCGGATGAATGCGGTCGGACAGGGCATCGGCGGCGACCAGGGTCATGGTGTGTTCTTCCAATCACTCACGCTGAAAACGGGTTTAACAGTTTCACGCCGGTTTCGGCAAAGTCGGCGGCGTTGCGGGTGACGACGGTGAGATCGTGAATCAGGGCGATGGCGGCGATCTGTTTGTCGATGGGATGCTGCGGATGGGGCGCCATGAGTCGGCCCCAGACATGCGCGCAGTCGGCATCGAAAGAGAGAACCCGGCCGGCAAATTTTTGTTCGACCCGCGCCAGCCATTGCGCCAGCAACCGCGCTTGCGGCGCATCGCCGAGAAAATGGACCTTTTCGACGCCGCGCCGCAGTTCGCCAAGCGTGATGGCGGCCAGAAAGGTTTCATCGGCATCCGCCCCGCGAAAAAAATCGCGCACGCCAAAATTGGCTTGCGGCCCCCGGCGCGCCTCACTGATGACGTTCGTGTCGATGAGAAACACGGGGCGGATCAGGGGCGATAGTTGAAGTCTTCGTCAGCGCCGGCCAATGGGATGCTGGCCAGCACGTCGGCCAGCGAACGGCGCGGCGGTTTGGCCATCAGGCTGGCACGCAGGATTTCGCGGTGCTCGGCCTCGGCGCTGCGACCATGCGCGGCGGCGGCCTGTTTGAGCGCCTGCACGACCGATTCATCGATGTTGCGGACGACAAGATTGGTGGCCATGTCGAAGCTCCTTGAATGATTGCAATGATTGCATTGTAGCGGACATGCGTTATTTCGCTACCCGCCGAGCAGAAAATCCTTCACTTCCCGCTTGCCCGCGCCCATCGCCAGCAACCGCTCGCCCAAACCGGGAAACAGTTCGGCGTAGAGATCGGCGTTGCGCGAGGGCCGGGAACAACCGGGTCATCTCCCGTCTTCCTGCCAGACGTTGCGGCAATGCGTTTCGCGGATGAAGAACGCGGCAAGGGCGCCCAGCCAGGCGGCGACCGCGATGAGCCACAATCCCGCGCGAAAATCGTCCGGCGCATACGCGCGCAGGCCGTCGACGAGCGCGCCGTCCCAGTGCCGGTCGATGATCCAGCCCACCGCCGGCTGCAGCAGCGCGCCCGTCAGGAAGCCGCAGGTGTTGACCACCGCGGTCGACATCCCCGACAGCTGTGGCGGGTTGACTTCCTTGGCGCAGGCCCAGGTGAGGGTGAAGCTGGCCGTCACCAGCCCCATCAGCGCGAAGAGCGCATAGCTGGCCGCCGGCGGCAGGGCGACGCCCGCCAGCCAGACCGGCCAGGTCGCGCCGTAAACGAGGGCGCTGGCGAGGATGACGGGCTTCCTGCGCCGCAGGCGGTCGGACAAGGCGCCGATGAGCAGGCAGCCCAGGGCGAAACCGGCAAAGTAGAGCGAGAGGTGGGCGGTGGCCACGGCGCGCGTCATGCCCATGCCCTGGGTCAGGAAGGGCGTGACCCATAGCCCGCCGAAGGCGAAGAAGCTGCCCGACAGACCGGCATTGACACAGGCGGCGGGCCAGGTGGCGCGGTTCCTCACGACCCGCAGGATGCCGGCGAGAATGACGGTGCGGTCGAACGTCGGCGGGACGGCGCCGCCCGCGCCGGCGGGTCGGTCGCGCACGAAAAGCCAGGCGAGGACGCCCAGCGCGAGCGAGAGCAGGCCGACGCCGACGAACACGTCGCGCCAGCCGGCGGTCTGCGCCAGCCACGACAGCGGCGCGCCGGCGAGCACCGAGCCGAGGTTGCCGATCAGCATCGAGGCGCCGACCACGGTGGCGAAATGCCGTTCGTCGAACCAGACGGCGATCACCTTCAGCATCGCGATGAAGGTGACCGAGGCGCCCAGCCCGATCAGGGTGCGGCCGACGAGCGCCGCGTCGAAAGATTGCGCCATGCCGAACAGGACGCTGCCGCCGGCCAGGCACAGGCCGCCGGCGAACAGGACGCGGCGCGGGCCGAGGGTATCGACGAGGATGCCGGTCGGCACCTGCATGATCGTGTAGACATAGAAGAACGTCGCCGCCAGGATGCCCAGCGTCGCAGCGGTGGTCTGGAAACTCGCGGCGAGATCCGGCGCGATGCCGGCCGGGGCGAAGCGGTGGAAGAACGAGAGGACGTAGGCCGCCACGACGACGGCGAGCGCGACCCAGCGACGGCGCTCCGGCTCGGGCGGAAGGCGGCTCCGCGACACGCGGGTCAGGTTCCGTCGCGCAGCGGCCCGCCGCAAGGCGAAGCGCGATCGGGCAAAGCGACGTGCGTTGGCGGGGGAGCCGGATCGTGCGGCAGGGCGGCGAGCGATTCGAGCCGGCGATGCAGCGCCGCCTTGGCGAGCAGATGGGCCGAGACGGGCGCGGTGATGAACAGGAACAGCGAGACGAGAATTTCGTGCACGCTCAGTCCGTCCCCGCTCAGACCGGAATGGATCGACGAGGCGATCAGCAGGCAGCCGACGCCGAGCGTGGTCGCCTTGGTCGGCCCGTGCAGGCGCGTATAAAAATCGCGCAGCCGCCACAGCCCCAGCGATCCGATGAAGGTGAACACGCCGCCGGAGACGACGAGCAACGAGAGAAGGATTTCGCTGGCGAGGCTCATTCGATGATGTCTCCCCGCAGCAGAAACTTCGCCAGCGCGACGGTGCCGACGAAACCCATCAGCGCGATGAGCAGCGCCGCCTCGAAATACAGGGGGCTGTCCAGCTGGATGCCCAGCAGGACGAGCAGGGCGACCGCGTTGATGTAGAGCGTGTCGAGCGCGAGGATGCGGTCCGTGGCGTCGGGCCCCTTCAGCAGGCGCAGAAAGGACAGGGTGAAGGCGGCGCCGACCAGGGCGAAGGCGATCGTCAGTGCAGTGCTCAGCATTCGAGAATTTCCTTTAGCGGTGCTTCAAAACGCGTCTTGATGGTGGCGACGAGGGCCTGCGGGTCGTCGCAGTCGAGCGCATGCACCAGCAGCTGGCGGCGATCCTCCGACAAATGCGCCGAGACGGTGCCGGGCGTGAGGCAGATGGTGTTGGCCAGCAGGCTGATCGCCAGGTCGCTGGTCAGGTCGAGCGGCACGACGACGAAGACGGGCCGCAGGGTGCGCGGGCCGACGAGGATCAGCCGGGCGACGGCCAGATTGGCGATCAGCACGTCGTAGAGAAAAATCCCGGCGAAGGCGATGAGCCGGCGCAGCGAGTAAATCCGCACCCGTTCGGGCCAGAACGGCAGGGTGAGCAACGGTATCGCCCAGCCCAGCAACAATCCCAGCACGATGTGCCCCGGCGCGAAGCTGTTGTTGAGCAGCAGCCAGACGAGCGCGAGAGCCGGAGTGAGAACCGGATGCGGCAGCCAGTCGCGCTTCATCGCGCGCCCCCCAGCACGGCGTGAATGTAGGCGATCGGATCGGCCAGCTGGGCGGCGGTGGCGCGCGTGAACTCCACCACCGGCCCGGCGGCGACGGTGAGGGCGAGAATCAGGAGGAACAGGCCGGCAATCGCGGTCAGCTCGTGCGGACTGCCCGCGGGCCGAACCTGCTGTCGGCCCGTCCCGGCGCCGAGATTTTTCGTCCTGAAGAACAGGCTGCTGCCCGCCCGCGCCAGCGCAATCACGCCCGCCAGCGCGGCGACCAGGATGACGGGCCAGACGATGGCCTGCGCCGCATGTTCGCCGGCCGCGCGCAGGATCATGAACTTGCCCAGGAAACCGGACAGGGGCGGCAGGCCGGCGCTGGCGACCGCAGCGAGGAAGAACATCCCGCCCCACAGCCTGAATCCGTGCATGTCGCGATCGGGGCTAAAAAGGTCGGCGCGGGCCGGACGGCGGCGCGCGATGCCTTCAGCCAGCAAAAACAGCAGGGCGGCGGCGAAGGTGCTGTGCGGCAGGTAGTAAAGGCCGGCGGCAATCCCGTTGGCATCGAGGGCGAAGGCCGTCAGCAGCATGCCGATCGAGGCGACCACCAGCCAGGCGGCGAGACGACGCAGATTTTCGGCGGCAAGGGCGCCGAGCATGGCGATCACCAGCGTGGCGAGGGCGAGCGGCAACAACCAGGGCTCGAACAGTCCGGCCAGCGGCCCCGAAGCGGGGCCAAACATCAGGGTATCGGCGCGCAGCAGCGCATAGGCCCCGACCTTGGTCATGATCGCAAACAGGGCGGCCACCGGCGCGCTGGTATTGGCATAGGCGGCCGGCAACCAGAGGAACAGCGGCAACAGGGCGGCCTTGAGCGCGAACACGGCGAACAGCAGCAGGCCGCCGGCGCGCGCCAGCCCGAGGTTTTCCGGGGTCATCTGGCCCGCGCGCAGGGCGATGTCGGCCATGTTGAGGGTGCCCAGGGAAGCGTAGATCAGACCGGCGGCGAACAGGAACACCGCCGAGCCGATCAGGTTCAGCACCACGTAATGCAGGCCGGCGCGCAGGCGCTGCGCGCCAGCGCCGTGCAGCAGCAGGCCGTAGGAGGAAATCAGCAGGACTTCGAAGAAGACGAACAGGTTGAACAGGTCGCCGGTGAGGAAGGCGCCGGCGATGCCGAACAGCTGCATCTGATACAGCTCGTGGAAATGGCGGCCGCGCAGGTCGGCCCCATCCCCGGCATGCACGAGGGCCAGAAAGGCGAGCAGCGTCGCCAGCAGAACGAACCAGGCGGACAGGCGATCGGCCATCAGCACGATGCCCCAGGGGGCGGGCCAGTCGCCGAGGCGATAAACGAGAATCTCCCCGCCGCTGGTGGCGGCCAGAAGCGCGAGCGCAATGGCGACCTGCAGCCCCATGGCGCCGACGGAGAGGGCGCGGCGCACCGCCGGCGTCAGGCCGGAGAGCGCCAGGAGCAGCAGTCCGGCCAGAAAAGGCGCGAGGATCGGCAGGATCGGCAGGTGGGCGCTCATTTCAGTCCCGGCCATCCACGTGGTCGTTCCCCAGGTCGGCGCGCATGCGCAGGGCGAGCATGATGACGAAGGCCGTCATGGCGAAACCGATGACGATGGCGGTGAGCACCAGCGCCTGGGGCAGCGGGTCGGCAAACGTATCGGCCGTGCCGATGATCGGCGGCTTGCCGACGACCAGCCGGCCGCTGGCGAACAGGAAGAGGTTGACGGCATAGGAGAGCAGGGTGAGACCCAGCACGACGGCGAAACTGCGGGCGCGCAACAGGAGGTAGACGCCGCAGCCCGTCAGCGCGCCGATGGCGATGGCGATCAGGGCCTCCATCCTCTGCCCTCCTCCGCCGGGCTGGCGCGATGCACCATGCCGAGATTGACCTGGATCAGCAGCGTGGCCCCGACCACGACCAGAAAGACGCCGAGATCGAAAACCATCACCGTGGCGAGCGGAAATTTGCCGACCACCGGCCAGTCGAAATAGGCGAAGGTCGAGGTGAGGAAGGGATAGCCGAACAGCCCGCTGCCCAGGCCGGTCAGCACGGCGGCGCCCAGGCCGGCGACGATCCACGGATGGGTTTGCGGGGACAGGCGCTCGTTCGCCCAGGTCGCCCCGTTGGCCAGGTACTGCATCATCAGCGCGACCGCCGTGATCAGGCCGGCGATGAAACCGCCGCCGGGGAGATTGTGGCCGCGCAGGAAGATGAAGACCGAGACGACCAGGGCCAGCGGCAACAGCAGGCGCGCGAAGGCGGACATGACCACGGGATGAAGATCGCGATCCCAAGGATGGCCGAGGGGATCGCGTTCCAGCCCGACCGGGGCGAACTTGTCGAGCAGCGCAAAAATCCCCAGCGCCGCGATGGCGAGCACGGCGATCTCGCCGAAGGTGTCGAAAGCGCGGAAGTCGACGATGATCACGTTGACGGCGTTGGTGCCGCCGCCGCCGGGCACGCTATTCTCGAGAAACCAGCCGCCGATCGAGTCGGCCGGCCGCGTCAGCATCGCCCAGGTCAGCGCCCCGATGCCGCCGCCGGCCAGCCCGGCCAGGATGCCGTCCCGCCAGCGCCGACCTTGCGAGGACTCGACCGGGGTTTCCTGGGGCAGGAAGCGCAGGGCGAGCAGCAGCAGCAGCAGGGTGACCACCTCCACGGAAAGCTGGGTGAGCGCCAGATCGGGCGCGGAAAACCTGACGAAGGCCAGGGAAACGATCAGGCCGACCACGCCGACGTAAATCAGCGCCAGAAAACGCCGGCGGTGCAGCACGGTCGCCGCCAGGGTGGCGACGATGAGCGTCAGGAACCCGAGCGCGGTCATGCCGTCGATCGGCAGGAGCGGCCGGGCGCCCGTCAGCGCCGCATCGGCTCCGGCCATCCCGATGGCGCCCAGGCCCACCACGGCCAGCACGAGCACGAAGGCCTGGCGCTGCAGCGAACCGGTATCGATCCGCCGTATCGCCGCCGTCGCGAAAGCGATCGCGGCGGCGAGCGACGCCTCGAAAATCGTCCGCGCGTCGAGCAGTCCCTCGAACCGGCGCTGCAGGACGAACAGGGGCTCGCGCCAGGCGTAGAGCAGCGCTCCGCCAATCAGTGCCGCCACGCTCATGAGCAGGGCCAGGTTGAAGCCGTGCCAGATCGCCAGGCTGTAGTCGGGCGGCGGGCCGCCCAATACGGCCGCGGCCGCCACGCCGAGCAGCGGCCCCACCATCTGGGCCGGGAAAATGCCGACCAGCAGGCACAGGACGACGAGGATTTCGACGGGAACCCTCATCCAGCGCGGCGGTTCGTGCGGCGTCTGCGGCAGGGCCTTGGGCGGGCCGCTGAAAAACACGTCGATGATGAAGCGCATCGAGTAGGCGACGGTGAACATGGCGGCCAAGGTCACCAGGACGGGCAACAGCCAGCCCGCGTCCGACCGGCCGCCCAGCACCGCGACTTCGGCGAAAAACATCTCCTTGGACAGAAAACCGTTGAGCAACGGCACGCCGGCCATCGCCGCCGAGGCCACCATGGCCAGCGCCGCCGTGTGGGGCATGGCTTGCCACAGGCCGTTCATGCGACGCATGTCGCGCGTGCCGCACTCGTGGTCGATGATGCCGGCGGACATGAAGAGACCGGCCTTGAAGATGGCATGATTGATGATGTGAAACACGCCCGCCACGGCGGCGAGCGGGGTGCCGATGCCGAACAGGGCGGTGATCAGGCCGAGATGGCTGACCGTCGAATAGGCGAGCAGGCCCTTGAGGTCATGCTTGAACAGCGCGGCCACGGCGCCGACGATCAGCGTCGCCAGGCCGACTCCGCCGACGATGGCGGTCCATTCCGGCGTACCGGCAAGCGCCGGGAACAGCCGGGCCAGCAGGAACACACCGGCCTTGACCATCGTCGCCGAATGCAGATAGGCCGATACCGGCGTCGGCGCCGCCATCGCGTGGGGCAGCCAGAAGTGGAACGGGAACTGGGCCGATTTGGCGAAAGCGCCGAGCAGGACCAGCACCAGTACGGTTTCGTACAGGGGATGGGCGCGGATCAGGTCGCCGCTGGCCAGAACGACGCTCAGCTCGTAACTGCCGACGATCTCGCCCAGCAGCAGGAAGCCGGCCAGCAGCGCCATCCCGCCCGCCCCGGTGACGGCCAGCGCCATGCGGGCGCCGCGCCGGGCCGCTTTCCTGCCGCGCCAGTAGGCGATCAGCAGGAAGGAGGAAAGACTGGTCAGTTCCCAGAACACCAGCAGCTGGATCAGGTTCTCGGACAGGACGATGCCCAGCATCGAACCCATGAAGAGCAGCAGATAGGCGCACAGGCGACCGAGACTGTCCCGCGGGGAAAGATAATAGCGGGCGTAGAGGATGATCAGCAGGCCGATGCACAGGATCATCAGCGCAAACAACAGGCCGAGCCCGTCCAGGCGAAAGACCAGGTCGAAGCCGACCGCGGGGATCCAGGTCAGGCGCTGGATCTCGGTTTCGCCCGCAAAAGCCGCCGGCAGCAACGGCGCGAGCCAGAGCAGGGACAGGAGCACGACCCCGCCGGCGCCCCAGGCGGCGGCCGCGCGACCTCGCTGCGAGAGCCAGGCCACCAGCGCGGCGCCGAGAAACGGGGTCAATACGGACAAGGCGAGATACATGACCGCTCATTTTCGCATTTTTTTGCCGGCACGCCAGACTCGGCCCCAGCTTGCGAACCCGGACGGCCGGCGGATCGGCCCGCGTACCTCGGCGTCGATGGACGGGGCGGCGGGTATGATCGCCCCCATGCACGGCAACCTTTTCCTGCTCCTGCTGCTGCTCGTCTGCGCCGCTCTCGCCCTGGCCCTGACGCGCCGACTCAAGGGCCCGGCGATGCTGGCCTATCTCGCGGTGGGCCTGCTGCTCGGCCCGCACGGCCTGGCCATTCTCGAGGAAAACCATGAAGTGGAGGTGATCGCCGAATTCGGCGTGGTCTTCCTGATGTTTTCGATCGGGCTGGAATTCAGCCTGGCGCGCCTGAAGGCGATGCGCAAACTGGTGTTCGGCTTCGGCGCGGCGCAAATGGGGCTGACCGCCGCCGCCGGCGCGCTGGTGATCTGGTTCGGCTCCGACCAAGACTGGCGCGCCGGCCTGACCGTCGGTCTCGCCGTCGCGATGTCGTCCACCGCCATCGTCGCCAAGATGCTGTCGGAGCGCTTCGAGCTGCATTCGCGTTCCGGCCGCCAGACCATGGGGGTGCTGCTGTTCCAGGACATCGCCGTCGTGCCCTGCCTGATCCTCTTTCCCGCTCTGGCGCAGGCGAGCGCCAGCCTATCCTATGCGCTCGAAATAGCCCTGCTCCAGGCCATCGTCCTGATGACGATCATGATCTGGCTCGGCCAGCGCTGGCTGCGGCGCCTCTACGACGTCGTCGCGCGCCAGCGCTCGGAAGAGCTGTTCGTGCTCACCACGCTGGCGCTGGTCATCGGCCTCGCCCTCGCCACCGCGCAGGCCGGCCTGTCGCTCGCGCTCGGCGCCTTCGTCGGCGGCATGCTGATTTCCGAGACGGTCTATCGGCACCAGGTCGAGGCCGACATCCGGCCCTTCCGCGACATTCTGCTCGGCCTGTTCTTCGTCACCGTCGGCATGATGCTCGACCTCGGCTTCGTCTTCGAAAACCTGCATCGCCTGCTGCTCGCCGTGATGCTGCTGCTCGCCGGGAAAGGGCTGATCGTCCTGGTCATCGCGCTGGCGGCGCGCAGCCCGCTCAACATCGCCCTGCGCACCGCCGCCCAGCTGGCGCAGGGCGGCGAGTTCGGCCTGGTGCTGATCGGTCTCGCCCATGAACTCGAGCTGATCGCCACCGACACCTTCCAGCTTACGCTCGCGGCCATGCTGACCTCGATGTTCGTCGCACCGCTGCTGATCAATCGCGCCGCCGGTCTCACCGGCCGCATGGTCCATGGCGGCTGGGCGCACCAGGCCAAGGCGATCCACGACATCGCCGTCGCCGGCTTCGCCATGGATCGGCACGTGATCATCTGCGGCTACGGCCGCACCGGCAGCCGCATCGCCGAGTTTCTCGCCGCGGAGAACATTCCCTTCCTCGCCCTCGACGTCGATTCGCAGCAGCTCAAGCGCGCGGTGGCGCCGGGCGGCAAGCTGGCGTTCGGCAGCGCCGACCGCAGCGAGGTGTTGCAGGCCGCGGGTCTCGCCCGCGCCCGCGCCCTGGTGGTGGCCTACCCGGACACCCACTCGGCCGAGCACGTGGTGCGCAAGGTCAGGGAAACCCGGCCGGACATTCCGGTCATCGTACGCGCTCCGGACGAGTCTGCGGTGGCGCGCCTGAAGGAGGCGGGCGCCACCGAGGTGATCCCGGAGATCCTCGAGGGCAGCCTGATGATCGCCGCCGAAACGCTCACCCAGCTCGGCATCCCGGTGGAGCACGCCATCGAGCGGGTGAGGCGCGTGCGCGCCGCGCGCTATGCCTCGCTGCGCGATCTGGCCGAGCCGCCGACGGCGGCCGCCGACGATCGGTAAACCGCTTTGCGCCCCGACCGGCGGGTGGCCGAGGTCGGCGCTGCGGCGTTAGGTCGGCAAGCGGTAGCCGTAATCGATCTTGGCCATCGGGTCGCTGCCGAAGCGGAACTCCATGCAACGGTTCCACAGTTCGCTGGCGCGGCCCCTGGCCAGCCTGCCGGCCAGTTCGAGGATTTCCATCAGCTCGTCCTGCCCGTGCGTACGCACCTCCGAACAGGCGGAGCGCTCGAAGAAGACGTCGTGGTACAGGCATTTCTGCCAGTAGAGGGCCTCGAGACCCTCGCGTTCGTCGAGGGGGGTCACGACCAGTTCCTCGGCCTCCGGATGGGCGTGCTGCCAGTGGTCGACAGTCTCGCGCCGGGTGTCGATCACCCAGGAATACCTCTCGGGCGAGCCGGAACTGACGAAATGGATGCGGGCGTACATGATGCGGTTTCTCCGGTTTTTTGTGGCACTGTCGGCTATAACGTCGCCCGTTGCGGGCAAGTTGACAGCAGTCAGTCCTGCGCCAGCAAGATCAGGTGCACCCGGTAGGGGCCGTGGGCGCCCAGCACGATGGTCTGCTCGATGTCGCCGGTGCGCGAGGGGCCGGAGACGAAATTCACCGCCCGCGGCAGTTGTCCCAGTTCCGTCCGGGCCAGGGCGAACCCCTCCTCCATGCCGGCGACGATGCGGCTGGCGGGGACCAGGGCGATGTGGGTTTCGGGCAGCAGACTGACGGTGGCGGGCGTGTCCGGCGCACCGCAGAGCATCAGGGTGCCGGTCTCGGCGATGGCGCAGAAGCAGCCGGTGATGCCGACCGGATCGGCGTCCCGCGCGCCGCGCGCCGCGACGGCGAGGCGGGCCCCGGCCCAGTCGAGGCCCGCCAACGCGGGCCAGACGACGGCTTGCAGCGGCAATCCCTGCGCCGCGAGGTAACGTGCGACGGCGGCGGGCGCCTCGGCATCGCTCGCCACCGTGTCTACCGTGCTCGACTGGGCGAGGGACTTTTCGATGAGCCGTCGGACCAGCGCCGACTTTTCCGTATCGACGGGGGGGCGCGGTCCCTGCACGCGCGCGGCCAGCGTCTCTTCGATGGCGGCCCTGCCGGCGGTTGCGTTTTCCGGATTGCGGTTCAGCTTCGCGCGTATGCGGCCGAGGATGTCTGCCCGACGGGTCATGGTTTGCCCCTTCGCCGGGCATACAGTTCGCGGAAAGTTCTGCCCTCCGGGGCCGGGAAATCACGCCCCTTCGTCCATTCCGGCGCAGTGCCGAGCACGGCAATGCTCGGTTTTCCGCCAGCCAGCCATTTCAGGTAGCGCACGCCGAGCCGGGCGCCGATGCCGTAGAGCGTCGGGTGGCGCGCCACCCAGGCCCAAACCTTGAGCGCGCCACGTTCGAACCGCGGCCGCAAGTTGCGCTCCACCTGTTTTTCCCTGAGCTTGCGCAGCAGATCGGGCAGCGGAATCTTGACCGGGCAGACCACGCCGCACTGGTTGCACAGCGTCGCCGCCTGCGGCAAATCGATGGCGTTTTCGATGCCGGTGTAGAGCGGCGTGAGCACCGAGCCCATCGGGCCGGGATAGACCCAGCCGTAGGCATGGCCGCCGATGGTCTGATAGACGGGACAATGGTTCATGCAGGCGCCGCAGCGAATGCAGCGCAGCATGTCCCGAAACTCGGAGCCGACCACGTCGGCGCGACCGTTGTCGACCAGGATGAAATAGAGGTGCTCGGGGCCGTCGTGCTCGTCGGGGCGCTTGACGCCGGTGAGCACCGAGACGTAGTTGGAGATCGATTGGCCGGTCGCCGAGCGCGGCAGCAGGCGCATCAGCAGGCAGAGATCCTCGAGTGTCGGGATCACCTTCTCGATCCCGGTGATGACGACGTGCACGCGCGGCAGGGTGGTGACCATGCGGCCGTTGCCCTCGTTGGTGACCAGCGCCACCGAGCCGGTTTCAGCAATGAGGAAGTTGCCGCCCGAGATGCCCATCTCGGCCGTCAGGAAGTGTTCGCGCAGCACCTCGCGCGCCTCGCGGGTCAGCGCCGGAATCTCGGTCTTGCGCGGCGTCTTGTGGACGCTGTGGAAGAGGTCGGCCACCTCGTCGAGGCTCTTGTGCACCACCGGCGCGATGATGTGGGAGGGCGGTTCGTTGCGATTGATCTGCAGGATGTATTCGCCCAGATCGGTTTCCACCGGCCGGATGCCGCTCGCCTCCAGCGCCAGGTTGAGGCCGGCTTCCTCCGAGAGCATCGACTTCGACTTGACGGCCTTCGCCACGCCGTGCCGCCGGCCGATCTCGGCCACCAGACGGCAGATCTCCGCCCCGTCCCTCGCCCACAGCACCGCGGCGCCGCGCGCGACGGCATTCTCCTCGAACTTTTCCAGCCACAGGTCGATATCCCCGAGCACGCTGTCGCGCACCGCCCGCGCCGCCTCGCGCGTCGCTTCGAAAGCGTCCGCTTCGCCCAGTTCCCGAAGCGCGATCGCGCGTTTGTCGACGAACTTGCCCTTGGCCGTCCTGAGATTGGCCTGCAAGACCGGGTTGGCCAGCGAGTCAGCCGCGTTCGCCTGAAAGCGGTGGGCGCGCGATTCCACTATTTGGCCGTCAGCACTTCGGCGATGTGCAGCACTCGGGTCGTCTCGTCGCCCATGCGCCGCAACTTGCCTTCGATGTTGAGCAGGCAGCCGAGGTCGCCGCCGACGATGGCGGCGGCGCCGGTGGCGCAGGCGCAGGCGCACTTGCGTTGAGCGATCGCCGCCGCAATCTCGCCGAACTTGAGCGAAAAGGCGCCGCCGAAGCCGCAGCATTCCTCGGCGCCGCTCATCTCCTGCAGTTCGATGCCGGGCAGCCTCGCCAGCAAGTCGCGCGGCTGCGCCTTGATGCCGAGGCGGCGCAGACCGGCGCAGGAATCATGGTAGGTCACGCGGCCGGCAAAGCAGCCGGGCACGCGCTCCAGGCGGGCCACGCGAACGAGGAAATCCGTCAGCTCATGGACGCGCGGGGCCAACGCCCGGGCGCGCGCCTGCCATTCCGGTGCGCCCGCGAGAAGCACCGGGTATTCGTTCCGGATGTGGTCGGCGCAAGAGCCCGAAGGCGCAACGACATGCTCGAAACCTTCAAACTCGGCGATCACCTTCTTGGCGAGTTGGGCCGCCGCGGCGCGGTCGCCACTGTTCCAGGCCGGCTGGCCGCAGCAGGTTTGCCTGGTCGGCACGACGACCGTGCACCCGGCCGCCTCGAGCAGCTCGATCGCGGCGAAACCGATCTTCGGGCGCATCAGGTCGACCAGGCAGGTGACGAACAGGGCGACTCGCACGACAAAGTCGGCGCGGGCAGGACGGCGTGCGTCAGCCGCGCAGCGGGCTGCTGCTGCTGGCCATCGTCTCGACCCAGCGCTTGATGCGGTTGGCGTCGCCGATGCGGGTCAGTCTGCCCCAGGAATTGAGCAGGACGATCACGGTCGGCCGATCATTGACCCAGGCCTGCATGACCAGGCATTTGCCGGCCTCCCGGATGAAACCCGTCTTGGACAGGCCGATTTCCCATTGCTCGTTCCTGACCAGCACATTGGAGTTGCGGAACATCTGGGTTTGGCCGCGCACCGCCACCTGGTATTCCTCCGAGGTCGAAAACTCGCGGATCAGCGGATACTGGTGCGCCGCATTCACCAGCTTGACCAAGTCGCGCGCGCTCGAAACATTGGCGGGGGAGAGCCCGGTCGGGTCGGCGAAACGCGTATCGCTCAGGCCGAGCATCCTCGCCTTGGCGTTCATCGCCCCGACAAAGGCCTGCCGGCCGCCGGGATAGTAGCGCGACAACGCCGCCGTGGCACGGTTCTCGGACGACATCAAGGCCAGGCGCAGCATTTCCTCGCGGCTCATCTGCGTCCCCACCGCCAGACGGGAATGGGTGCCCTTGAGCGTGTCAAGGTCGGCGGCGCTGATGGTCAGCGTTTCGTCCAGGTTGGGATGGACGTCGAGCGCGACCATCGCGGTCATCAATTTGGTGATCGAGGCGATCGGCACGACGGCGCCGGCATTTTTCTCGAAAATGACGTCCCCGGTGCTCTGGTCGAATACCGCCACGGCGGAAGACCTGATGTCGTTGATCGAGCCGGAACCGTCGTCGCTGACCGCAGCGCGGCGCACCGGGCTGCGCACCGGCTTGGCCGCAGGCTTTTTCGCCTTGCGCACGGTTTTCTTGCCGGTTTCCTTCTTGCTGGCCGACACATCCTTCTTGGCCGGATTTGCGCCGACCGAAGCGCTCGCGCCGATCATCGCGCCAACGACGACACAGCACACCAGCAGGGTCCTCAAGGTCGATTTCATGGTCTCCCCTCCCGTAACGCGAGCGACCGCACTACTCCGGCCACGACTTCAAATTGACTTAGCCTTGAATAATTAAAGGCATGCGAGGAATACTTATACCAATTTCTAGAGCGAGGATCAAGTCGCTGTCGCCGCCTGCGCCACTTCGACGGAGAGCAGCGCGGTCATGTTGATGATACGTCGCACGGTCGCCGTGGGCGTCAGGATATGCGCCGGTCGCGCCGCGCCGAGCAGCAAGGGACCGACGGTCAGGCCGTCGCCGGCCGCCGTCTTCAACAGGTTGAAGGCGATGTTGGCGGCGTCGAGCGTCGGCATCACCAGCAGGTTGGCGGCGCCGGCAAGCCTGGCGTTGGGAAACACCTGCCGGCGGATCTCCGGGTCGAGCGCGGCATCGCCGTGCATCTCGCCCTCGACTTCGAGTTCCGGCGCCTGCGCGCGCAGCAACTGCAAGGCGGCGCGCATCTTTTGCGCGGTCGGCGTCTCATCGGTGCCAAAACTGGAATGCGACAACAGGGCGACCTTCGGCACGATGCCGAAGCGGCGCACCTCGTCGGCGGCCAGCTGCGTCATCTCGGCGAGCTGGTCGGCCGTCGGGTCGTAGTTCACGTAGGTGTCGCCGATGAACAAGGTGCGCTTGGGCAGGATCAGCATGTTCATCGCGTAGAAATGGTCGATGCCGGGCTTGCGGCCGATCACCTCGGCGATGTAGCGCAGGTGCAGCGAGTGCTTGCCGAAGGTGCCGCACAGCATGCCGTCGGCGTAGCCGTGGCGCACCAGCATCGCGCCGATCAGCGTGGTGCGGCGGCGGATTTCCCGCTTCGCGTATTCCACGCCGACGCCCTTGCGGCACATCAGTTCGTAATAGTCCTGCCAGAGCTCCTTGTAGCGCGGGTCGGAATCCGGATTGACCAGTTCGAAATGCTCGCCGGCACGCACGCGCAATCCGCACTTGGCGAGGTGGCGCTCCACAACTTCCGGCCGACCGATGAGGATCGGCCGTGCCAGACCCTCGTCGCAGACGGTCTGCACCGCGCGCAGCATGCGTTCGTCCTCGCCCTCGCAGAAGACGATCCGCGCCGGTTTCTCCTTCGCGGCGGAGAACACCGGCTTCATGACGAAACCGGAGTGGTAGACGAACTCGTTGAGTTGCTGCCGGTAGGCCGCCAGATCGGCGAGCGGCCGGCTGGCGACGCCGGAATCCATCGCCGCCTGGGCGACGGCGGGCGCCACCTTGAGGATCAGGCGTGGATCGAAGGGCGTGGGAATCAGGTAATCGCGGCCGAAGCTCAAATTGGCATTGCCATAGGCGGCGGCGACAATATCGGATTGCTCGGCGTGGGCAAGCTCGGCGATCGCCTTGACCGCGGCGATCTTCATCGCTTCGTTGATCGTCGTGGCGCCGCAGTCGAGCGCGCCGCGGAAGATGTAAGGGAAACACAGGGCGTTATTGACCTGGTTCGGATAATCCGAGCGGCCGGTGCCGATGATGCAGTCCGGACGCACCGCCTTGGCATGCTCGGGAAGGATTTCCGGGTCGGGATTGGCCATGGCCAGGATGATCGGATCACGCGCCATGCCGGCCACCATCTCGGGCTTGAGCACGCCCCCGGTCGACAAGCCGAAGAAGATGTCGGCAGCGGGCATGACATCGCCCAGCGTGCGCGCTGCGGTGTCCTGGGCATAGCGCTGTTTCGACGCGTCGAGATTCTGGCGGCCGGCATGGATGACGCCCTTGGAATCGCACACGAAGATGTTCTCGCGGCGCGCGCCGAGGCTGACGATCAGGTCGAGGCAGGCGATCGCCGCGGCGCCCGCGCCGGAACAGACCAGCTTCACCTTGTCAATGTCCTTGCCGACGATCTTTAGGCCGTTCAATACCGCCGCCGCGGAAATGATGGCGGTGCCGTGCTGGTCGTCGTGAAAGACCGGGATGCGCAGCCGCTCGCGCAGCTTCCTCTCCACCGCGAAGCATTCCGGCGCCTTGATGTCTTCCAGGTTGATGCCGCCGAAGGTCGGCTCGAGGGCGGCGATGATGTCGACCAGCCTGTCGGGGTCCTTCTCGGCAATCTCGATGTCGAAAACGTCGATGCCGGCGAACTTCTTGAACAGCACGCCCTTGCCTTCCATCACCGGCTTGCCGGCGAGCGGGCCGATGTCGCCGAGTCCCAGTACCGCGGTGCCGTTGCTGACGACCGCCACCAGATTGGCGCGCGAGGTGTAGAGGGCGGCCGTAGCCGGATCGCGTTCGATTTCTTGGCAGGCCGCGGCGACGCCGGGGGAGTAGGCGAGCGACAGATCCGACTGGTTGGTCAGCGCCTTGGTCGGGGTGACGGCGATCTTGCCCGGGCGGGGGTGCAGGTGATAATCGAGTGCGGCGCGGCGCAGGTTGTCATCCATGTTTCTGGCTCCTCTGGCATTCGCCCGATTCTAGGGCCAATCGCCGCGTCGGGTATCCGTATGGCAGAATGGGGACTCATAAACCAGAGCGCCGCACCAGCAGCGCCGATTTTCGAGTGGAGAAACAGTCATGGGCATTGACCCCGATTCCGTTCGTCATGAACAGTTGAAGGCTTGGGTCGCGCAAGTCGCGGCCCTGACCCAGCCCGACCGCATCGTCTGGTGCGACGGCTCGCAGGAAGAATACGACCGTCTGTGCGCCGAGATGGTCGCCGCCGGAACCTTCGTCCAGCTCAACCCGGCCAGACGGCCGAACTCCTATCTCGCCTGTTCCGATCCCTCCGACGTCGCGCGCGTCGAGGACCGCACCTTCATCTGTTCCGAGAACCAGGAAGACGCCGGCCCGACCAACAACTGGGAAGACCCGGCGAAGATGAAGGAGACGCTGCGCGGCCTGTTCAAGGGCTGCATGCGCGGTCGTACGATGTACGTGATTCCATTCAGCATGGGGCCGCTCGGCTCGCCGATCGCCCAGATCGGCGTCGAGATTTCGGACAGCCCCTACGTCGTCGTCAACATGCGCATCATGACGCGCATGGGCCAGGCCGTCTATGACGTGCTCGGCACGGACGGCTTTTTCATTCCCTGTCTGCATTCGGTCGGCGCGCCCCTCGATCCGGGCCAGGCCGACGTCAAGTGGCCCTGCAACCCGACCGCCAAATACATCGTGCATTTCCCGGAAACGCGCGAAATCTGGTCCTACGGCTCCGGCTACGGCGGCAACGCCCTACTGGGCAAGAAGTGCCTCGCGCTCCGGATCGCCTCGACCATGGCGCGCGACGAGGGCTGGCTCGCCGAACACATGCTGATCCTCGGCGTCGAGTCGCCGACCGGCGAAAAGACCTATGTCGCGGCCGCCTTCCCTTCCGCCTGCGGCAAGACCAACTTCGCCATGCTGATCCCGCCGCAGTCCTTCAACGGCTGGAAGATCACCACCGTCGGCGACGACATCGCCTGGATCAAGCCGGGGCCCGACGGCCGCTTCCGGGCGATCAACCCGGAAGCCGGCTACTTCGGCGTGGCCCCGGGCACCAGCGAGAAGACCAACTGCAACGCGATGGCGACGCTCAGGGAAAACATCATCTTCACCAACGTCGCACTGACCGATGCGGGCGACGTCTGGTGGGAGGGCATGGGACCGGCCCCCGCGCACTGCATCGACTGGCAGGGCAAGGACTGGACGCCCGCGGATGGCAAGGCCGGCCGCAAGGCGGCCCACCCCAACGCGCGCTTCACCGCGCCCGCCGCGCAGTGCCCGTCGATCGATCCGGCCTGGGAGGATCCCCGCGGCGTACCGATTTCCGCCTTCATCTTCGGCGGTCGCCGTGCCACGACAATCCCGTTGGTCTACCAGGCCTTCAACTGGAGCTTCGGGGTTTACATGGCCGCCACACTGGGGTCGGAGACGACGGCCGCCGCCTTCGGTCAGCAGGGCGTGGTGCGCCGCGATCCCTTCGCCATGCTGCCCTTCTGCGGCTACCACATGGGCGACTATTTCAACCACTGGCTGCGCATCGGTCATGTCGTCGAGCACACGCCGAAGATCTTCTGCGTCAACTGGTTCCGCATGGACGAGCAGGGAGAATTCATGTGGCCGGGCTTCAGCGAGAACATGCGCGTCCTCAAATGGATCGTCGATCGCGTGCACGGCCGGGTGCTGGCGCGCGAAACCGTGCTGGGCTGGATGCCGCGTTACGAGGATATCGACTGGACGGGCCTCGACATCGGCAAGGCAGAATTCGAGGGGCTCACCCGCATCGACGCCGCGGGCTGGAAACATGAGCTCGCCGGCCACAAGGAGTGGTTCGACAAGATGGGCGGGAAATTGCCGCGGCAACTCGCCCTCAAACGCGATCTGTTCGAACTCGAACTGACCGGCTGAAACGGCGCGCGCCATGCACGGCGCGGCACGCATGACGGGGATCGAGCGCATGAACGTCTTGCTCGTCCGGAAATAAAAAGGGAGGCTGAATCAGCCTCCCGGCGCTTGACCGCTGGAAACCGGTCAGGACGGACGGGAACCCGTCGGGAAAGGCCAGGCCGCCGCCGGATTGAGCGACGACTTGATGCCAGGAGCAGCCGCGGTCGAAGGTGTTGCGGCGGGAACGGGTGCGGGTGCAGGCTTCGCGGCGGGCTTCTTCGCAGCGGGCTTCGCAGCGGGCTTCGCAGCGGGCTTCGCAGCGGGCTTCGCAGCGGGCTTCGCAGCGGGCTTCGCGGCGGGCTTCGCGGCGACCTTCTTCGCAGGCTTGGCGGCGACCTTCTTCGCAGGCTTGGCGGCGACCTTCTTCGCAGCGGGCTTCGCAGCGGGCTTCGCAGCGGCCTTCTTCGCAGCGGGCTTCGCAGCGGGCTTGGCGGCGGCCTTCTTCGCAGCAGGCTTCGCAGCGGCCTTCTTCGCAGCAGGCTTCGCAGCGGCCTTCTTCGCAGCAGGCTTCGCAGCGGGCTTGGCGGCCTTCTTCGCAGCAGGCTTCGCAGCGGGCTTGGCGGCCTTCTTCGCAGCAGGCTTCGCAGCGGGCTTGGCGGCCTTCTTCGCAGCGGGCTTCGCAGCGGGCTTGGCGGCCTTCTTCGCAGCAGGCTTGGCAGCCGCTTTCTTGGGTGCAGCGGCTTTCTTCGGGGCAGCAGTAGTCTTCTTTGCAGCCGCCGGCTTCTTGGCTTTCTTCTCTTCAGCCATAGGGAACCTCCATCGCATGTTTGAGAAAGGGAAAAGAGACAACCCGCATACTACGCAGCGGATTATTCAACAACGCCGGCGCACCGGAATCGATGAATTCAAGCGCTTTCACCGGCCATCCTTCGGTTTGGCGCACGGGGGCGGAAGAGAGGGCGTCCGCTCCGGCAACGGCTCCGGCCCGATCGATCTTCGTGTGCCCCGCGTTTTCCTGCATGCCCCGTCTTTCAGTCGGCTGATCCGGATATGGCGAGGGTGCCCCCCGCCGACCTACTACATGTAGTAGGTCGGCCACCCCCGGACCCTAATAGTAGTGTCCCAAGAAAATCAATGCAAGATAAATTACGTGCGTCCCATCCCCGGCGCCACCGTAACGTTGCTGGTCAGCCACGCGCTCCGTATCAGCCGGTCGGCAGGGCAGCGATGCGCGACCAGTCGAAATGAGGGCCGGGATCGGTCTTCCTGCCGGGCGCGACGTCCGCATGGCCGACCACGGCCTCGAGCGGGAAATGCCGGCGCAATGCGGCTGTCAGGGCGGCCAGCGCGACATACTGCTCGGCGGCGAACGGGCTGAAGTCGTCGCCTTCGAGTTCGATGCCGAGCGAGAAGTCGTTGCAGCGTGCGCGGCCGCGCCAGCACGACGCCCCGGCATGCCAGGCGCGCGCGCCGCAGGAGACGAACTGGATCAAGTGGCCGTCGCGCCGGATGAGGAAGTGCGCCGACACGCGCCGCCCGACGAGAGTGGCGAAATAGGGGTGAGCCGCCGGGTCGAGCCGGTTGGCGAAGAAATCGATCACGGCCGGGCCGCCGAACTGGCCCGGCGGCAGGCTGATGGCATGGATGACGATGAGGTGCGGAACGACCCCCGCCGGCCGGTCGTCGCGATTGGGGCTGGCAATGCGCTCGGCGCCGCCCAGCCAGCCGTCGACGCCGAGCGGCCCGAGCGCATCAGGCTTCCGGTTCATTCAGCCCGAGCCGTTCCATGCGGTAGCGCAGCGAGCGGAAGGTCACGCCGAGAATGCGTGCGGCGGCGGTCCGGTTGAAACGCGTCTTCTGCAGGGCGTCGAGGATGGCCTGGCGTTCCTGGTCGTCGAGGAACTCCTGCAGCGGCTTGGCGCCGATGCCCGCCGTCTCGCCGGCGCCGACTTTGGGCGGCTGCAATTGCAGGTCGTCGATACCGATGACGCCGCCGCTGTGCAGGGCCAGCGCGCGCTCGAGAATGTTCTCCAGCTCGCGCACGTTGCCGGGGAAGTCATACGTCTTCAGCGCGGCGATCGCCTGCGGCGCGATCTCCGGCGCCGCCGCGCCGGAGACGCCGGACAACCTGGCCAGGATGCGGATCGCCAGAGCCGCGATGTCGGCGCCGCACTCGCGCAGCGCCGGCATGCGGATCTCGATGACGTGGATGCGGAAGAACAGATCCTGGCGGAAGCGGCCCGCGTCCATCAGCCTGCGCAGATCCTGGTGCGTCGCGCAGATGATGCGGACGTTGACGGGCTCTTCCGCGGTAGCGCCGACGCGCCGTACATGCTTTTCCTGGATCGCGCGCAGCAGTTTCACCTGCATCGGCAGGGGCAGGTCGGCCACCTCGTCGAGGAACAGCGTGCCGCCATCCGCCGCCTGGAAAAACCCCGCGCGCTCGGTTTCGGCGCCGGTGAACGCGCCCTTGCGGTAGCCGAAGAACTCGCTCTCCATCAGGTTTTCCGGAATGGCGCCGCAGTTGACCGCGACGAACGCCTTGTCGCCGCGCGAGCTTTCCCGATGGATCAGCCGGGCGGCCAGTTCCTTGCCGCTGCCCGACTCGCCGGAAATGAAGACTGGCGCCTCGCTGCGCGCCACCTTGACGATCCGCTCGCGCACCTGGATGATCGGCGCCGACTGGCCGAACAGTTCGTGAGCGCGCGCGCCCGGCGGATTCCGGCTTTCCGGCACGGCCAGCGCCGATTTCACCAGTGCGCGCAGCTGAGCGACCGAAACCGGCTTGGCCAGGTAATCGAACGCGCCGGCCTTGAGAGCGGCGACGGCATTCTCGGTATTGCCGTGGGCGGTGATCACCGCGGCGGGAAGGGTCGGATGGTGCGCCTCGATATGCCGCACCAGTTCGAGACCGTCGCCGTCGGGCATGCGCATGTCGGTCAGGCACAGCTGGTAGGTCTTTTCCTCCAGGCGCCCCTTCGCGGCGGCGACGCTGGCGACGCAGTCGCACTCGATGCCCATGCGCGCCAGGGTCATGTCCAGCAGTTCGCGTATGTCCGCTTCGTCGTCGACGACGAGAACGCGGGGAATGCCGCTCATTTCTCCTCGCTGTCCTTTTTCGGTTCGGGGGAGGTCGACGCGAATGATAGGCAGAAATGCGCGCCGGGAGCGTTCTCGAGCAGGAACAGGCGCGCGCCATTCGCTTCGCACAGTTCGCGGGCGATATACAGGCCGAGCCCGGTGCCAGACGCCTGCGTCGTGAAGAACGGCTCGAAAATCCGGTCGCGTTCGGTCTCGTCGATGCCCGCGCCGTCGTCGCTGAAATGCAGGCCGAGCCGATCCTGTCCGGGGTTTCGCTCGATTTCGACGCGCACCGCGCCGGGCGACGGACTGGCGTGACGCAAGGCGTTGTCCAGCAGATTGGAAACGACCCGGTGCAGGTGGCCGCGGTCGAAGCGCACCTGCGTTGCGGCGGGAATGTCGATGGCGATCCGTTCCGCGCCGCCGCAATCCTGCAGGGATCGCTCGTCGATCAGACGCAGGAAGAAGTCCCGCAGATCGATGTCTTCCGGATTGACGCGGTCCCTGCGTCCCAGCTCGACCACCTCCGAAATGAGGCGATTCAGCCGCTGGGCGTTGTCGATGATGATGCGCGTCAGCCGCTTCACGCCCTGGCCCGGCGGCTCGTCCGTCAGCAGTTCCGCGGCATGACTGATCGCCGCCAGGGGATTGCGGATCTCGTGGGCCAGGTTGGCCGTCAGCCGGCCCAGCGCGGCGAGCTTCACCTGACGCGCTTCCTGCTGCTGGCGGCCGACGTCCTCGATGAAGATCAGGGAGTTTCCGCCTTCACGCGGGGGCAGGAAGCGGGCGCGCAGCACCCGGCCGGTCCAGGGCGCCTGCATGACGAGTTCGGATTCGATTCCCCGCCCCTGGCGGACGCCGAATTGCTCGGCCAGGGTGGGCGAATACTCCCCCAGGGACTCGGCAAAGGCGTCGGTGCAGCCTAGCAGGGTCCGGGCGCGCGGATTGCACTGTCGCACCCGCCCGGCCGCATCGATGACCAGCACCCCATCCTGCATGTCGCGGATCACCCGTTCGTTGATCTGCATCTGATCCGCCAGCTCGACGCCGCGCCGATGCGCCAGGGCCTCGTTGGCCAGCATGCGATTGGCGAGCAGGCGCGCCCCGATGGCGGCGCCGAACAACCCGATGCAGGTCAGCCCGGTGAAAAACAGATCCCCCGTATCGCCACGCAGAGTCGTTACCCGGTACGCCTGTTCCGCGAGCAGCAGCAGGCTGGCCGCGGCCGCATAAAACAGCACCATGCGGCCCTGCCCGACCAGCGCCGCGCCAACCAGCACGACCAGGAGCATCATCGCCATGCCGCTTTTCGCCCCGCCGCTGGCGTAGAGCAGCAGGGTCAGGCAAGTGAGGTCGATCAGTACCTGGGCGGTCAGCTGGGCGCCGAACCCGCGCCGCCAGCGCGTCTGGACCGCCAGCAGCGCGATCGAGAGCAGAAAGTAGCTGACGCAGACCCACAGGAACAGGCGGGGATTCTGGGCGCCGAAAACCAGCGGCCGGTCGGAAAGAGTAACCGCGCCGAGAAAAAATCCTGCGACCACCAAGCGGTAAACGGAAAAGTATCCGAGCGGTCGCCACAGCGACGGCGCCTGCGGGGCGTTTGTTGCGGCGTGCGTGCCGGCCACGGCTCAGAGAGGACCGAGCCGGCGGTGCTCATCGCAGCAGTAATGCCGCCCTTCGTGCTCGATCGATTCGCTTTCGGGGACGCGCAGCCGGCAGTGGGCGCAGACCACGACGTTTTCCGCAATCCTTTCCCTGGTCTCGGCGCCGGACCGATCGCCCCGGCTCTTGCGTTGGCGGACAAGAAACCAGACGATCAGGGCCAGGATCAGAATCAACAGGAGATATTTCACTTTTTCTCCGTCATGCGGTTGCGGTGCCCCTATTTTGCCCCATGGCGCCGGATCGACGCACGCACCGCGACGGAAGAGGTCGTCACGCCGGCCTCGCGCCCCGGAACAGGCGCAAGATGAGCTTGCGCGCTTCCTCCAGCACCAGCACGCTGGAGGCCACGGCAGCGGCGAGCCCCCAGTCGGCCAGGCTGAGGTCGGTGGTATCGAAGATTACCTGCGCCGGCGTCCAGTGCACCACCAGCGCCTGCAGGACGACCACCCCCAGCAGCGACAACCACAGCCAGCGGTTGCCGAACAGCTGGCGGTTGAACGCCGTGCCGTGCTCGTTGCGGGCGTTGAACAGGTTGAAGAACTGGAACAGCACGAAGGTGGTGAAGGCCAGGGTCAGGGCGTAAGCCTCCCCCTTGGGCTGCGCGTAATAAAACAGGGCCAGGGTACCCACCGCCATGCAGGCGCCGTAGAAGAACAGCTGCGTCACGCGCCTGAAGTTGAGGATGTGCGCATCGGGTCGCCGGGGCGGGTCTTCCATCACCCCCGTGCGGGGCGGTTCCACCCCAAGACTCAGGGCGGGCGGGCCGTCCATGATGATGTTGACCCACAGGATCTGCACCGCGGTGAACGGCGTGGCCAGCCCCAGCAGGCTGGCGCCCAGCACGGTCTGCATGGCGCCGATGTTGGTCGAGACCTGGAAGCGGACGAATTTGACGATGTTGTCGTAGATCGCGCGCCCCTGCTCGACCGCGCGCACGATGGTGGCGAAGTTGTCGTCGGTGAGCACCATGGTGGCCGCCTCCTTGGTCACCTCGGTGCCGGTGATGCCCATGGCCACGCCGATGTCGGCGTGCTTCAGCGCCGGGGCATCGTTGACGCCGTCGCCGGTCATTGCCGCGACATGCCCGTCGGCCTTGAGCGCCTGCACGATGCGAACCTTGTGCTCTGGCGCGACGCGCGCGAACACCGCGATGTCGTCGATGCGCAGCGCCAGCGCCGCGGGGCTCAGCTCGTTGAGCTCGCGGCCCTCGATTACCTCGCCGTGCAGCCCCAGCTCGTGGGCAATGGCCGCCGCGGTGATGCGGTGGTCGCCGGTGATCATCTTGACCTGGATGCCGGCACGCTTGCATAGCGCGATGGCCTCGCGCGCCTCGGGGCGCGGCGGGTCGATGATGCCCATCAGTCCGATGAAAGTCAGCCCCTCGGCGTGGCCCATGAGGTCTCCGGCGGGGTCGAAGTCGTGCGCCGGGATGGTCTTGGCGGCCACCGCCAGCACCCGCATGGCCCGCGCCGCCAGACGTTCGTTCTCGCCCCCCCAGAAGGCCGTGTCGAGATCGCCCGCGCCGGCATCGGTCAATTCGCGCGTGGCGCGGGTGAGCAGCACGTCCGGCGCGCCCTTGACGAAAAGCCGCACCATGTCGCCGTCGTGGTGGAAGGTGGCCTGGAACTTGTGCGCCGAATCGAACGGAATCTCGGCAATGCGCGGGTTGTGCTCGGCCAGTCGTTCGGCATCCACGCCGCCCTTGGCCGCCAGCGCCAGCAGGGCGCCCTCGGTCGGATCGCCGATCAGCCGCCCGGCGCGAATGCGGCTTTCGTTGGCAAGCGCGGCCGGGTGCAGCAAAGGAAGCAGGTCGGGCAAACCGCCTTCATCGTCGGGCCTGATTTCACCGTTGGCCGTATAGCCCTCGCCGCTCACCGAGAAGCGCCGACGCCGGAACACCACGCCGCGCACGCTCATCTGGTTCATGGTCAGGGTGCCGGTCTTGTCGGAACAGATCACCGTGGTGCAACCCAGAGTCTCCACCGCCGCCATGCGCTTGACGATGGCGCGGTGCTGGGCCATGGCGAACATGCCCAGGGCCAGCGTGACGGTGAGCACCGCCGGCAGGCCATCGGGGGTCGCGGCCACCGCCAGCGCCAGGGAGGTGAGCAACATCTGCGCCCATGGATCGCCGCGCAGCATGCCCAGGGCGAAGATCACCGTCACCACCACCGCGGCGATCAGCACCAGGCTGCGCGCCATGCGGTCGATCTGCTTCTGCAGGGGCGTCTCGCTGGTCTCGGCCTGGGCGAGCATGGTGGCCAGGCGGCCCATCTCCGTGGCCATGCCGGTGCCGGTGACCAGCAGCTCGGCGCGGCCGCGGGTGACCCCGGTGTTCATGTAGGCCAGGTTGATGCGGTCGCCCAGCGGCGCGCCCTCGGCCACCCGGGCGGCGGCGTCCTTGCCGACGACGTGCGATTCGCCGGTCAGCGCCGCTTCGTCGATCTCCAGGTTGTGCGCCGCCAGCAGGCGCCCGTCGGCCGGTACGCGGTCGCCCGCCTCCAGCAGCACCACGTCGCCCGGCACGAGGTGCGCCGCGAGGACCTCCTCGACCCGCCCGGCGCGGCGCACGCGCGCCATGGGCGCCAGCATCTTCTTCAGGGCGGCAAGGGTCTTTTCGGCGCGGTATTCCTGCCAGAAGCCGAGCACGGCGTTGAACACCACCACCACCAAGATCACCACCACGCTCTTGACGTCTCCGATCAGCGCAGCGATGCCGGCGGCCACCAGCAGGATGATGATCAGCATGCTCCTGAACTGGTCGAGCAGGCCGCGCCAGATGGGACGCGGCGGCGCCTCGGCAAGGCGGTTTTCGCCGCAGCGCGACAGTCGATCGCGCGCCTCCTCGGCCGTGAGGCCGCGGGCGGGGTCGGTGGACTGTCGGGCGCAGGCTGCGGCCGCATCCTGGGCGTGCCAATGGATGACGGGAGTCGCAGCTTTGGTCGGGATCATTGAAGGGTCACACTCGGTTCGTTGCAGCATGCGCCACCGGCACGCGATTGAAAACAGGCGCTAGCGCGCGGGGGCCGCCGCCCCGCCCGCGGCAGCCAGGGGTTCTTCCCGCAAGGTCACCGACACCCGTTCGCCCTCCTTGATATGCAACTCGAAACGCGATGTCGGCGCCAGGTACTCGCGCCGCTCCTCGCGGGCGTCGGCGTAGAGGAGCCGGGGGGTCCAGCCCTTTTCCAGGAAGCGGGCGGCGTAATGGTCGGCCACCGCCCGGAAGGAAGCCTCGCCTTCGTATGTCACGCTGCGCGCCGCACCCTCGACCGAGTAACGCGTGCGCACCAGCCCTGCGAAGCGGGGAACGCCGCCAATATCCTCGCCGGCCACGTCCTGCAGAGCAGGCGCCTGGCCCGGCAGCAACCTTTCCGCCGCCTGGCCGGCGCCCGGCACGACCTCCTCGATCCTCTGCTGGACCACCGGAGCCTGCTCCTTCACCCTCTCCCAGGCCCCGGGCACTTGTCCGCCGAGCCAGCCGAGCAGGGAGATCGCGGCCCAGATCGCCAGGAGCAGCAAGAGCAGGGAGAGCAGCGCGCTTGCGATCAGCGCGATTTTCAGCTTGCGCGAGTGGCGCAACGCCTCCAAACCGAGAAACAGCCATTGCTTGTTCATGCCGGGATTTCCTTATCTTGGTTGCGAATTCTGCGGATCAGCGCGTTCAGGACGCATGGGCATACTGGAACAGCAGCCCGACGGCGACGACGGCGACCACCGCCCAGCCGATCCGGTCGACGTAGCTGTGCAGCAGCGCCTCCATGCGCGCGCCGCCCCATTTCATCAGCCAGGCGACGAGATAGAAGCGCGCGGCGCGGCCGATGAAGGAAGCCAGGGCGAAGGGCAGCAAGGGCATGGCCAGGGCGCCGGCGGCGATGGTGAACATCTTGTAGGGGATGGGGGAGAAGCCGGCGACGAACACGGCCCAGAATCCCCACTCCCCGAACCAGGCGACCGCGAGCTGGTAGCTGTCCCAGTAACTCGATTCGCGCAGCCAGGGGGAAAGCGCGTCGAAAGCGAAATAGCCGATCGCATAACCGAACAGTCCGCCAGCCACCGAGGTCAGGGTCGTGAGCAGGGCGAACCACCAGGCCCGGCGGGGGTTGGCGAGGCACATGGGCGCGAGCATCACGTCCGGCGGGATCGGGAAAAACGACGATTCGGTGAAGCTCACCACGCCGAGATACCAGGGGGCTTTCGGATGGCGCGACCAGGCCATGGTGCGCCGGTACAGGGGGGAAAAAATTCGCATCCGCTCAGGCCCCGCGCACCAGGGACAGGATCTGTCCGGCATCGAGGGTGCCCGCCTTCTGCTGGATCTGGGGCAGATACCGGGTTTGCATCTCCCTGGCCGGGGCGAGCAGGTTCTGGAAGGTCTCGCGCAGCAAGGCCGTGTTCATCACCCGCCCGCCGGCGTAGTAGCGCTTCGCCAACTGGCCCAGGGCGTAGGTGGTGGCGAACGAGAAGGCCATGCCGGTGGCGGCGCTGCCCGCCTTGCCGAAAGTCTTGCCCGCGGCCTTGCCCAGCAGTCCGCCGAGAAGCTTGCGGCCGAACTGTTCGAGATACTGGGAGGTCAGGCCCACCCCGGCGGCGGCGATGAACTCCTTGATGTGACCCTGATCCAGCGTCACCCCGTGGGCCTTGCCGATGCCATACACCATCTTGATCTGCAGCGGGATGATGGCCATCGAGGCCCAGGACTGGGGCAGCAGCTCCAGCGCGCCGTTGAGCAGGGCGTAGTTGAGGATGGATTTGTCCAGCTCGGCATCCGTCACGTTGGGCTGGGCCGCGACCACCGGCCCCTGCGTCGCCGCGGCCGACAGGGCGACCACCGCGTCGGCCGCGCGCTCGAAAGTCTCGGCCTGGCCGGCATCGACCTCGAGCAGGGTTTTCAGCTCGGCGAGAAAACGCCGCTCGGCATCGCTCTGGCTGCCATCGGCGTCGCAGACGCACACCGCCATTTCGTAGGCGAGCTGACGCTCGCCGGCATCGGTAAGGGTGCGAATGGCGGATTCCAGGTTCACCCGCTTGAGCAGCACATCCTGGTAGAGCCGTTTCAGGTCTGGCGCGCCGGCCTCGGTCGCCAGCGCATCGGCGATGCGGCGGATTTCGTCGCGCTCGCGGTCGTGCTTGGCGCCATCGGCGAAGGCGGCGAAGAGCGCGACGGCGAGAATGGCGCGTTGGGAATCGGGGTTCATGGCGGTCAGCCTTTCGCGGTCTGCAGTACATCGACAAGTTTCAACCCGGTCAGCGCGCGAATGCCGCGCGCCAGGTAGTAGAGCACCAGCATCATCATCGCGGTCGCCGGCAGCGCGATCATGGGATAACTCAGCAGGGTGAGCCTGCCGAGCTCCTCGTTGAACGCCGCGCTTCCCGCCGGACTGACCACGATCCAGGTGGCGAGGAAATAATTCATGGCCGCGGAAAAGAAGAAGGTGCCCCCCAGCATCCAGGTGGCGCGCAGCAGGCGGGTTTCGAAAAGGCTTGCCGTACCGCGGGCGGCGAGTTGTTCGTGCACCCTGTCGACATCGATGATGGTCGGGTTGTAGAGCAGCACGCGGATCAGCGGGTAGCGCGTGCGGGTGGACAGGATGATGGCCAGCCCGATCAGGCCGGGCACGGCGGCTTCCTTGACGGCCAGCCATTGCGCGTCGAGTTCCAGCAGGCCGATGCCGCCGGTGAGAAGCACGCTGACCAGGCCGATGGCGGCGAACAGGTTGACCTTGCGCCGCCGCAGCAGGTCGCGCGCGCCCCAGCCGAGCGGGAACGCCAGGGCCAGCATCAGGGCGGGCACGGCGCCGAGCTGGTCCGGTCCGCTCAGCTTCATCAGGATCACGGCGGGGATAACGACCGCGATGAGCACCTCGAGAAGCGGGTTTGGTCTGGGTGAATCGTTCATGCGATTGACAAGCGTCGGCACAGGCATCTCCGCTAGTGAAGCCGCGCAGCATATGCCGGAATCGGCCGCGGCAAAAGTCGTATTTTACTGACCCAGGATCAGGTCTGGCGGATGGATCGGGGCGGCATGCCTCACCTGCCGACCGCGGTCGCGGGCACTCCGTCCAGGGCGGGCGGCCCGAGGTCGGCGCTGCGGCGCCGGTAGGTGACAAAGGCGTAAGCGAGGCCGTTCTCCGACTTGCCGCTCTCCCGTTTCACTGCGCGCCACTGCGCGCGATCGAAGGCCGGAAAATGTGCGTCGCCCTCGAAGTCGGCATCGATCTCGGTCAGTTCGAGCCGATCCGACCGCGGCAGCGCGTGGGCATAGAGTTCGGCGCCACCGATCACGAAAAGTGCCGTCTCGCCAGCGCCGACTTTCACGGCTTCCTCGAACGAATGCACCACGGTCGCGCCGGGCGCGACATAGGACGCATCGCGCGTCAGCACGAAGTTGCGGCGGTTCGGCAGCGGCCGGAATTTCGGCGGCAGCGATTCCCAGGTCTTGCGCCCCATCAGGACCGCATGCCCGGTCGTGAGCGCCTTGAAGTGCCGCATGTCCTCGGGCAGGCGCCAGGGCAGCGCGTTGTCCTTGCCGATCACGCCGTTCTTCGCCACGGCGGCGATGATGACGATCACGTTCGCGCCAGACGCTCGTAAAGCGCGCCATAGCGGCGCGCCGGCCCGCTCCAGCGGAAGTCGCCGGCCATGCCGTTGCGCTGCAACTGGCGCCAACTTGCCTTGTCCCGCCAGAGCGCGGCGGCCGAGCCGGCCGTGCCGAGGATGGCCTCCGCCGTGGCGGCCCGGCAGACGAAGCCATTGGCGCTGCCGTCGGCCAGTCCGGCGGGCGTGTAGTTGGTCACCGTGTCGGCCAGGCCGCCGGTGGCGCGCACCAGCGGGGGCGTGCCGTAGGCGAGGCTGTACATCTGGTTCAGGCCGCAGGGCTCGAAACGCGAGGGCATCAGGAAGCAGTCGGCGCCCGCCTCGATGCGATGCGCGAGCGGATCGCTGTAGCCGATGGTCACGGCGACCTGTCCGGGATGGCGTTGCGCCAATTCCCGGAAGGCCGCTTCGAGCGCCCTGGCGCCGCTGCCCAGCACGGCGAGCTGGGCCGGCAGGCCGACGAGCGCGGCACCGATTTCCACGACGAGATCGAGTCCCTTCTGGTGCGTCAGGCGGCTGACCACGCCGAACAGCGGGCAATCGTCGCGTTCGGCCAGCCCCATCTCGCGCTGCAGCGCAATTTTGTTCCGGCGCTTCGCATCGAGATGGTCGCGGTCGTAGCGCATCGCGATATGCGGATCGAGGGCCGGGTTCCACACCGCGTCGTCGATGCCGTTGAGGATGCCGGTCAGCCGGTCTGCGCGCGCGCGCAGCAGGCCCTGCATGCCCATGCCCTCGGCCTCCGTCTGGATCTCGCGCGCATAGGTCGGGCTGACGGTGGTCAGCGCATCGGCATGGCGCAGCCCCGCTTTCAGGAAGGAAATCAGTCCGTAGTACTCGACGCCATCGATATGCCAGTCGGCGCCGGTCAGGGCCAGCTCGTCGAGCCGTTGCGGCGGGAACACGCCCTGGAAAGCGAGATTGTGGATGGTCACCACCGAGGCCGCGCCGCCCGATTCATGAAAGCGCAGGTAATAGGGCGCAAGGCCGGTCTGCCAGTCGTGGCAATGCAGGATGTCCGGCTGCCAGTCGAGCGGCGTCGCGGCACCGGCGAGGCGTGCGGCAACGCGCGACAGCAGACCGAAGCGCAGGTGGTTGTCGAGCCAGTCGTGGCCCTCGGGGCCGAGGTAGGGATTGCCCGGCCGGTCGTAGAGCATCGGGCAGTCGAGCAGCAGGAAGGGAAAGCTGCCTTCCGGCTGGGCGACATAAACGTCCGCGCCCGGCAGGTGGCCGCCCATCCAGGGCAGATGCACAAGATGCTCGGCAGCGGGAAAGGCTGCGCGCAGGGCCGGATAACGCGGCGCCAGCACGCGCACGTCGCAACCGAGCGCGCGCAGCGCGGGCGGCAGGGCGGCGGCGACATCGCCGAGGCCGCCGGTCTTGACCCAGGGCGCGATCTCGGAGGTGACGAACAGGACTTTCACGAACGGACGGCCGCAATCAGGCCGGCGGTGGAGCTGTCGACGCCGGCGACAGGCGCCTTGCCCTCGATCATCGGCAGCAGCGAGTTGGCGATCTGCTTGCCATATTCGACGCCCCACTGGTCGAAGGCGTCGAGATGCCACAAGACGCCCAGAGTGAACACCTTGTGCTCGTAGAGCGCGATCAGCGCGCCGAGCGTATGCGGGTCGAGGCGCGGCAGCAGCAGCGTCGTCGAAGGCTGGTTGCCGGGGAAAATCTTGTAGGGGGCGAGGAAGCTCGGCGCTGGCGGGTCGGCCGCCGCCAGTTCGGCGCGCGCTTCCTCCTCGGTCTTGCCCTTCATCAGCGCGGCGCTTTGGGCGAAACAGTTGGCCAGCAGCTTGGCGTGGTGGCCGGGCAGCGGGAAGTTGGCCTCCTGGCAGGCGATGAATTCGCAAGAAAGGGCGCGGCCGCCCTGGTGCAGCAACTGGTAGAAGGCGTGCTGGCCGTTGGTGCCCGGCTCGCCCCAGAGGATCGGCAGCGTCGGGCAGCCGACCGGCTTGCCGGCGCGGTCGATCTGCTTGCCCAGGCTTTCCATCTCGAGCTGCTGCAGGTAGCGCGGCAGCAGGCCGAGCGACTGGCTGTAGGGCAGCACGGCGCGCGTTTGCAGGACGAGAAAGTCGGCGTTCCACAGCTCGACCAGGGCGAGCAGCGCCGGCAGGTTTTCCAGCGGCGGCGCGCCGAAGAAGTGTTCGTCCATCGCGCGCGCGCCGGCGAGCAGCTGCCCGAACTTGTCGAAGCCGATCGCCAGCGCGAGGGGCAGGCCGATGGCGGACCACAGCGAGAAACGGCCGCCCACCCAGTCCCAGAAGGCGAAGGCGTTGGCCGGGTCGATGCCGAAGGCGGCCACCTTGTCGAGCGCAGTCGACACGGCGACGAAGTGGCGCGCCACCGCGGCCTCGCCGAGCGCCGCCGTCAGCCAATGGCGCGCCGAGCAGGCGTTCTGCATCGTCTCCTGGGTGGTGAAGGTCTTGCTGGCGATGATGAACAGCGTGGTGCGCGGCGACAGGTCGGCCAGCACGGCGGCCAGGTCGGCGCCATCGACGTTGGCGACGTAATGCACCCTGAGCTGCGGCACGCGGTGGGCGGCGAGCGCCTGCGTCGCCATGCGCGGGCCGAGGTCGGAGCCGCCGATGCCGATATTCACGACATCGAAGACCGGCTCGCCGGTCGCGCCGCGCCAGCGGCCGGAATGCACGGCGGAACAAAAGGCCCGCATCTCCGCCAGCACGGTCGCGACTTCCGCGCGCGGCGGCTCCTCGCGCAGGGCGACATGCAGCACGGCGCGGCCTTCGGTGTGGTTGATCGGCTCGCCGGCGCGCATCTTCGCAATCCAGCCCGGCACGTCGGCGGCCTGCCACAAGTCGGCCAGCAGCGGCAGGGTTTCCGGCAGGATGCGCTGCTTGGACAGGTCGAGCAGCCAGTCGTCCCAGCGCACCGAGAGCCGCTGGAAGCGGGTTGCGTCGCGGGCGAACATCTCGCGCAGATGCACGTCGCGCAGGCCGTGGGCGTGGCGCTCGGCGTGCTTCCAGGCGGGCGTGTTGAGGATGGGCGTCATGACAGGCTTACAGCCACAGCATCATGCCCATCTCGAAGGGGTGCGTCAGCAACTCGTGATGGGGATACATGCGCAGGCTGCAATCGATCTTGCCGCAGACATCGGGGGTCATTTCGAGCGCGTAGAGACTCTCGCCGCCGCGCCCCGCGCCCTGGTAACGGAGCGGGAACCTGCGCGGGCCCGCCTTGGCTTTCACGCCCGGCCGCGCCAGCAGGAGCTCGACCACCACGTCTTCCGGCGCCAGCCCGTCGAGTCGCACCGCCACCTCGAAGCGCAGGCCGGCGCCGAAGGGAATGCGCCTGACCGGGTCGTCGATGCGGCGCAGGCCGACGTTCGGCCAGGCCTGCCGCACTTTTTCCTTCCAGCCGGCCAGCTCGCGCGCGGCGGCGAAGTTTGCGGCGCCCTTGCGCCGCCACTGCCGATCGGCCGGCACGTAGAACTTGTCGAGATACTCGCCGACCATGCGCATCGAGTTGAATTGCGGCGTGATCGTGGCGATCGAGCGCTTCGCCATGCCGACCCAGCCAGGGGAATAACCCATCGCCCCGCGCGCGTAGTAGAGCGGAATCGCCTTGTCCTGCAGGATTTCGTAGAGCGAACGGCCTTCCTCCTGGTCGCGCCGCTCCTGGTCGTGGATGCTCGAGGCCGGCTTGATCGCCCAGCCGTTCGCGCCGCCATTCGTTCCGTCGTCCTGGTTGAAGCCCTCGCCCCACCAGCCGTCGACCACCGACAGGTTGATGACGCCGTTGAGGGCGGCCTTCATGCCGGAGGTGCCCGAGGCCTCGAGCGGATAGATCGGATTATTGAGCCAGACATCGACGCCCGAGACCAGGCGGCGCGCCAGGCGCAGGTCGTAGCCTTCGACCAGCAGGATGTGGCCCTCGAACCTGGGCATCGACGCGATCTCGTGAATGCGGCGGATCAGCGCCTGGCCCGGCTGGTCGGCCGGATGCGCCTTGCCGGCGAAGATGAACAGGATCGGCCGCTCGGAATCGCCGATCAGGCGGTAGAGACGATCCAGATCTCGGAACAGCAGGGTCGCACGCTTGTAGGTGGCGAAGCGGCGCGCGAAACCGACGGTCAGCACGTTCGGATTGTCCGGATCGGCCAGGCGCAGCAGGCGGTCGATGTGCGCCTGCGAACTCTGGTTGCGCACGTGCTGCTCGGTGACCCGATGCCGCAAGAGATGCAGCATCTGCGCCTTGATCGACTGGCGGATGCTCCAGAAGGTGTGATCGGGAATGGCGTGGATTTCTGCCCAGATCTGGCTGTCGGTGAGGCGCTGGCGCCAGGCCGGGCCGAGCACGCGGTCGAAGGTGTCGTGCCAGTGGTCGGACAGGAAGGTCGGCGCATGCACGCCGTTGGTGACGTAGCCCATCGGGTTCTCGGCCACTTCGATCTGCGGCCAGAGCGTCGAGCAGATCTCCGAGGAGACCGCGCCATGGATGCGCGACACGCCGTTCTGGAATCGCGAACCGCGGATTGCGAACGCCGTCATGTTGAAATCGGGTTCGGCATCGATGCGGCCGAGTCCGATCAGGCTGCCGACGTCGCAACCCAGATCGTGACAGCATTCCTCGAAGTAACGGCCGATCATCTCGTCGGCAAAGTGGTCGTGGCCCGCCGGCACCGGGGTGTGCGTCGTGAATACCGTGTTGCTGGCGACCGCCTCGAGCGCGGCGGGGAAGTCGAGCCCCCCCGCGATCATGCCGCGCATGCGTTCGAGAATCAGAAAGGCGGCATGCCCCTCGTTGATGTGCCAGACCGTCGGCTGGAGTCCCATGGCCTGCAGGGCGCACACGCCGCCCATGCCGAGCACGATCTCCTGCTCGAGACGCATGGTGCGGTCGCCGCCGTAGAGCTGGTGAGTGATGTCGCGATCGCGCTGGGAGTTCTCCTCGAGATCGGTATCGAGCAGATAGAGCGCGATGTGGCCGATGCGCGCCGCCCAGACCTTCACTTGCACGTCGCGCCCCGGCAGGCGCACGCCGATCTTCAGGTCGCCGCCCGCGGCGCGCTGCACCGGCTTGATCGGCAGGTCGTCGAAGTCGGCGTCGTTGTAGAGGGCGTGCTGACGGCCTTCGCCATCGATGCTTTGCAGGAAGTAGCCCTGCCGGTAGAGCAGCCCGACGCCGACGAAGGGCAGGTTCATGTCGCTGGCGGTCTTGCAGTGGTCGCCGGCGAGGATGCCCAGGCCGCCGGAATAGATCGGCAGGCTCTCGTGGAAGCCGAATTCGGCGCAGAAATAGGCGATCAGCGCCCCTTCCGACAATTGGGCGCCCGGGTCGCGGCGCGGGCTGTCGTGATAGGTGTCATAGACCGAAAGGACGCGGGCGAGGGCGCCGAGGAAGGCCGGATCCTCGGCCGCCTCGTCGAGGCGGTGCTGATCGACGCGCTTGAGGAAGGCTTTCGGACTGTGGCCGACGGCGCCCCAGAGCTTCGGGCCGAGGCGGGCGAACAGGGTACGGGTGGGGCGATCCCAGCTGTACCAGAGATTGTTGGCAAGCTCGTCCAGGCGCTCGAGGCGCGCCGGGAGGCGGGGATTGACTTCGATTTGGTAACGGGTTCCGGTCATGGTTCTTGCGTGCGCTGCGTGGATTAACGAATGTGGTGAATCTGCTGGCCGAGCATTTCCGGCGTGACCAGCGTAATGCCGTTTGCGGTGACGTGAAAGCGCTTGCGATCCTCTGCGGCGTCGTAGCCGATGAGCGTCGCGTCCGGCACCTTGCAGTTCTTGTCGAGGACGGCGCGGCGGATCCTGCAATTGCGGCCGATCTCCGCATTCGGCAGGATGACCGAATCCTCGACCTCGGCATGGCTATGCACGAAGACGCGCGAGAACAGCAATGAGCGCCGCACCACGGCGCCGCTGATGATGTCGCCGCCGGACACCAGCGAATCGATCGCCATGCCGCGCCGGTCGTCTTCGTCGAAGACGAACTTGGCCGGCGGCAAATGCTCCTGGTGCGTCCAGATCGGCCAGTCCTCGTCATACATGTTGAGTTCGGGCGAGACCTTGGTCAGCTCGATGTTGGCCTCCCAGTAGGCATCGATGGTGCCGACGTCGCGCCAGTAGGGCACGCCGTCTTCGGGAATGCCGACGCAGCTGTTGGCGAAACTGTGGGCGAAAACGCGATAGCGGCCGATGAGCTGCGGGATGATGTTCTTGCCGAAGTCGCGCTCGGAATGCGGATCGTCGGCGTCGCGGATCAGCTGCTCGTACAGAAAAGCGGCATTGAAGACATACACGCCCATGTTGGCGAGGGCGCGGTCGGGACGGCCGGGGATGGCCGTCGGCTGTTTCGGTTTTTCGGCGAAACCGGTGATGCGCCCTTCCTCATTGACGCCCATCACCCCGAAGGCGCCCGCCTCGCCGAGCGGCACGTCCATGCAGGCGATGGTCAGATCGGCGTCGGTCTGCGCGTGCTGGGCGAGCATGCGGCCGTAGTCCATCTTGTAGATGTGATCGCCGGAGAGGATCAGCACATACCTGGGCTGGTTGCGCCGCAGCAGGTCGAGATTCTGGAATACCGCATCCGCCGTGCCCTGATACCAGTTCTCGCCGACCTGCTGCTGCGCGGGCAGCAGGTCGATGAATTCGTCGAAGCGGCCATCGAGAAAGCTCCAGCCGCGCTGCAGGTGGCGGATCAGGCTCTGCGCCTTGTACTGGGTGGCGACGCCGATGCGGCGAATGCCGGAGTTCACGCAGTTCGACAGCGTGAAATCGAGGATGCGGAACTTGCCGCCGAACGGCACGGCCGGCTTGGAGCGCCAGTCGGTGAGCTGCATGAGGCGGCTGCCGCGCCCGCCGGCGAGGATGAAGGCGTAGGTCGAGCGCGTCAGATGGCTGACGAAACGGCCCTGCAAAACATGCGGGTCGTTGAGCGGCAGATCGTGTTGCATGATGACTCCCTGTTTCGTCCTGGACAACCCGCCCTGTTGTTTTCGCCTGCCGGCGGACTCCCTCCGGCGGGCGGGAGCGGCTGCTTCGATGCCGTGGTCGCGGCGGTATTATGGTCTGAGGATGCCTTCCCGCAGGAGCCGGTCGATTTCCTCTTCGGCCCGCACCCAGTCGTCCATCTCGCTGCCGCCCCGGAAACCGCGGCGCTCCGCGATGTAGTAGGCGGCCACCTCCACGTAGTAACGCCGCTGGTCCAGCGTCAGCTCGGGGAAGGGGTTGGCGGCTTTCCCGGGCCGGACGGAAGCCGTCCTGGTCGGAGCCTTTTGGGTTGCCGGCGTTTTCCCCGCGGGCGCTTTCGCCGCCGGCGCTTTGGCGCGCTTCCCCGTTACCTCCGCTACCTTGCTTTCGCTCTTGCTCGCTTTCGGCGTAGTTGGCATGTGCTCCTCCTTCGGGTTGAGATTCGTTCCTCGGCGTCAAGCATATACCTCGTTTTCATGACGGATTGTTGACTTTCGTCAACGCTGCGGTGGCTTGCGCCAGGGCCCCGAGCAAGCCGATGTCCGGATCGGCGATCGCGTGCACCGGGATGGCGCGCGCGAGGTCGGCATGCTCGGCCTTGGCGTTGAACGCCGCCAGGAACCGTCCGTCCTCCCGCAGCGCGGGCAGCAGCGCCTGCGTGACGCCGCCGGCCAGATACACGCCGCCCCGGGCCAGCACGGCCAGCGCCATGTCGCCGGCAAAGGCGCCATACGCCGTGAAAAACTGTCCAAGGCTTGCGCGGGCGGCCGCATCGCCGGCCCGCGCCCGGGCCGCGATCAGTGCAGCGTCGAGGTTCTCGCCGGTCAGCACACGATGGATCGCCGCCAGCCCGGGCCCGGAAATGACCCGTTCGGCGGTCACGCGGCCATGTTCGCGCAGCAGGGCCGCCGCGATGCGGGCCTGCACCTCGTCCTGCGGAGCGAACCCGACATGTCCCCCCTCGCTGGGCAGAATGTCCTTGCCGGAAAGGATCGCCATGCCCAGGCCGGTGCCCGCGCCGATCACCAGCTTTACCCCCGCGGGAGAGTGTTCGCCCGCCTGGAGGCTGATCAACTGTTCGGGCGCGACCGCGGCAACGCCCAGCGCGACACCGGCGAAGTCGTTGATCAGGGCAAGCTGCCCCAGGCCGAAGCGCGCCTCCAGCGCGGCGCAATCGATGCTCCAGGGCAGATTGGTGATCTGCGCCGACCGGCCGTCCTCGGCCACCGGCCCCGCCACCGCGAGGCAGCCGCCGTCGATGGCCGTGTCGATTTGCTCGAGGTAGGCGCCCAGCAGGTCGCCGAAGCTCGCAAAGTCGGCGCTGGCGAGACGGCGCCGCGCGCCGATGTTGCCGGCCCGATCGACCAGCGCCAGCAGAGCCTTGGTGCCGCCGATGTCGCCGACGAGTTTCATCGTCGCCTCACACCGCGACCGGCGCGGCGATGTGCGGATGCGGATCGTAGCCTTCGAGCGTGAAATCCTCGAACCTGAACCCGAAAATGTCCTTCACCTCCGGGTTGAGGCGCATCGTCGGCAGCGGGCGCGGCTCGCGCGCGAGTTGCAGCCTGGCCTGCTCGAGGTGATTCGAATAGAGATGCGCGTCGCCGAGCGTATGCACGAAGTCGCCCGGCTTGAGGCCGACCGCCTGGGCGATCATCAGCGTCAGCAGCGCATAGGAGGCGATGTTGAACGGCACGCCGAGGAAGATGTCGGCGCTGCGCTGGTAGAGCTGGCAGCTCAACTTGCCGTCGGCGACGTAGAACTGGAACAGCGCGTGGCAGGGCGGCAGCGCCTGTGCGTCGACGTCGGCCGGATTCCAGGCCGTGACGAGGTGGCGCCGCGAGTCCGGATTCTTCTTCAGCCCGTCGATCAGCTGCGCGATCTGGTCGATCTCCGCCCCATCCCGACCCGGCCAGTGGCGCCACTGATGGCCATACACCGGGCCGAGGTCGCCGTTCGCGTCGGCCCACTCGTCCCAGATCGAGACCTTGTGGTCCTTGAGCCACCGGATGTTGGTGTCGCCGCGCAGGAACCAGAGCAGCTCGATGACGATCGAACGCAGGTGCAGCTTTTTCGTGGTGAGCAGCGGAAAGCCCTGCGCCAGGTCGAAGCGCATCTGCCAGCCGAACACCGAACGCGTGCCGATGCCGGTGCGGTCGGCCTTGACCTGTCCGTGGTCGAGCACATGCCGCATGAGATCGTGGTACTGACGCATAATCCGGCCGATTATAAGGGCCGCCCATGAACACTCTGCCGAAACTGACCGTTGCCGCCAACCCCAAGTCCGGCCACCGACTGTTCCTCCTGCCATTTGGCAAGACACTGCCAGCCGAGCTGCCGGAACGCAAGCTGTGGCAGCAGTTGCTGAAACGCAAGAACGTCAAGGCCGAAGAGCTCGCCAAAGCGCCGCTCGCCACGGATCTCCCCGATGGGACGCGCATCGCGCTGGTGATGATCGATGCCGGCAAGTCGCGCTTCGAGCGCCTGACTGCCATGCGCAAGGCGACCATGCTGCTGCTCGACGAAACGCCGAAGACGCTCGACATCGTGCCGCTCGGCGTCGATGACGATGCGCTCGCCGACGCGCTCTACGTCGCGCTGGTCAATGGCGTGCCGCTGCCGCAGCAGAAGAAAAAGCCGGCGCAGGCGCTCAAGGAAGTCACCCTGCCGTGCCGTCTCGCCAAGGCCGACTTTTGCCTGGCGCTCGCGCGCGCCAACCTGCTGGCGCGCGAACTCACCGTCCTGCCGCCGAACCTGCTCGACCCCGCGCATTATCGGCAGCGCCTGCGCGCGCTGGCGCAGGAGAAGAAGTTCGCCATCGATGAATACGATTTCCGCAAGCTGAAGAAGATGGGCGCCGGCGCCTTCTGCGCTGTCGCCCAAGGCAGCGACGACGATGGCGATGGTGGTGGCGCCGCGATCGTGCGCCTTTCATGGCGGCCCAGGAAAGCCGCCAGGACCATCGCGCTGGTCGGCAAGGGCATCTGCTACGACACCGGCGGCCACAACCTCAAGCCGGCGAAGTACATGGCCGGCATGCACGAGGACATGGCCGGCTCGGCCGTCGCCCTGGCCATCCTCTGCGCGGCCGCCGAGCTGAAGCTGCCGGTGGCCATCGACTGCTGGCTGGCAATCGCCAGGAATCAGCTCTCGCCAACCGCCTACGCACAGGGCGACATCGTCACGGCGCTCGACGGCGCCACCATCGAGGTCGTCCATACCGACGCCGAGGGCCGCATGGTGCTGGCCGACACGCTGGCCCTGGCGGCGCAGCAAAAGCCCGAACTGATGATCGATTTCGCCACACTTACCGGCAGCATGACGACCGCGCTCGGCGCGCGCTACTCCGGCGTCTTCGCCAGCACTGACGAACTCGCGGCGCAGGCCGTCGCCGCCGGCAAGGCGAGCGGCGAGCGCGTCTGCGTCTTTCCCCAGGACGCCGACTACGAGCCGGCGCTCGATTCGAAGGTGGCCGACATCAAGCAATGCACGCTCACGGGCGAAGCCGACCACATCCTCGCGGCGCGTTTCCTCGGCCGCTTCGTCGGCAAGACGCCGTGGCTCCACATGGACCTGTCGGCGGCCAACTGCAGCGGCGGGCTGGGCGCGGTGGCGACCGACACCACCGGCTTCGGCGTCAGTTGGGGGGTGGCTTTATTGCGCTCTTGGGCCGAAACGCCTTGACGACGGCTTCGTGCGTCTCGATCCAGGGCCCGCCGATCAGGTCGATGCAGTAGGGCACGGCGGCGAACACGCCGTCGAGCGTTTCCTTGATCGCCTTTGGCTGACCCGGCAGATTGAGGATCAGGGTTTTCCCCCGGATCGCCCCGACCTGCCGCGAGAGGATCGCGGTCGGCACGTATTTCAGGCTCACCGCGCGCATCTGTTCGCCGAAGCCGGGCATGACCTTGCGGGCGACGGCCAGCGTCGCTTCGGGGGTCACGTCGCGCGGCGCGGGGCCGGTGCCGCCGGTGGTCAGCACCAGGTGACAGCCGACGCCGTCGCACAGTTCGATCAGCGTCTTTTCGATGACCGGCTGCTCATCCGGGATCAGCCGGCTTTCCAGTTTCCACGGCGAGGTCAGCGCGGCGGCGAACCATTCCTGCAGCGCCGGAATGCCCTGGTCCTCATAGACGCCGCTCGAGGCGCGGTCGGAGATCGACACGAGGCCGATCAGCAGTTCATTGCTCATGCAGTTCCCTCAGGACGCGGAACAGTTCGCGGAAGGCGCGCGGCGGCTTGCCGAGTTCCCGTTCCTTGAGGGCATTGCGGCGCAGCTGGCGCAGGTGTTGCAGATCGGCCTGCGGATGCGCGGCGGCGATTTCGCCGATCGCCTTCTCGTCCTCGAGGAAGCGCGTGCGCAGGCGCTCCAGCGCGTGCATGCGTGCGGTGGCGGCGGCCGATACGCCGTTGAGCTCGTCGAGCGCCGCCCGGATCGGGGCGGGATCGACGCCGCGCATCAGCCGGCCGATGTATTGCAACTGACGGCGGTGCGCCTCGTGCTGGCGGATGCATTGCGCGGCGCGCACGGCCGCCCGCAGGTCGTCGGGCAAGCCGATCTTCTCGATCCGGTCGGCGGCCAGCGCGACCAGTTCGGCGCCGAGCGCCTGCAAGTCGTTCATGGCCCGCTTGACCGCGGTTTTACTGGGCTTTTCGCTGACATCCACGGGTAAGATTATAGCTTCGCGATTTTCCCCTCCCGCCCATGTCCGCCTTCTCGTTCAGCCAGGATCAATTGCGCGCGCGCGCCGCCGACGTGTTGCGTCACGCCGAGCGCTGCGGCGCCTCCGCCTGCGAGACCGATGTCTCCGAAGGCGTCGGCCAGTCGGTCACGGTGAGACGGGGCGAGGTCGAGACCATCGAGTTCAACCGCGACAAGGGCATCGGGGTCACGGTCTACCTCGGCCAGCGGCGCGGCCACGCTTCGACTTCGGACTTTTCCGCGCGCGCGATCCGGGACACGGTGGAAGCCGCGCTGTCGATCGCGCGCTTCACCGCCGAGGACGCCTGCGCCGGGCTGCCCGAACCGGAACGGCTGGCACGTCCGGAAACCGCCGCAATGGATCTCGATCTCCACCACCCCTGGGATCTGTCGGTCGAGGCCGCCATCGACATCGCTCGCCGCAGCGAGGTCGCCGCCTTCGCCGTCAGCCCGCTGGTGAAGAATTCCGAGGGCGCGACCGTCTCGGCGCATGCCGCGCACTTCGTTGCCGCCAACAGCCTCGGCTTCATGGGCGGCTTCCCCTCGACCCGTCATTTCATTTCCTGCGTTCCGCTCGCGGCCCGGGGCAAGGACATGCAGCGCGACGACTGGCATTCGGGCCGGCGCGACCCGGCCGACCTTGCCGCGCCGGAAGCGATCGGCGACTACGCCGCCCGCCGTGCGCTTTCCCGCCTGGGCGCGAGGAAACTCGGCACGCGCCAGTGCCAGGTGATGTTCGAGGCCCCGCTCGCCGCCATGCTGATGGGCAGTTTCGTCCATGCCGCCAGCGGCGGCAGCCTGTATCGCAAGACCAGCTTCCTCGCCGATTCGCTCGGCCGGCGCATCTTTCCCGACTGGATGCGCATCGAGGAACGCCCGCACCTGAGGAAGGGGCTGGCGTCGAGCCCCTTCGACGACGACGGCGTGGCCACGCGCGACCGCAGCGTCGTGCAGGACGGCGTCTTGCAGGGTTATTTCCTTTCCACCTACACGGCGCGCAAGCTCGCCATGCAGACCACCGGCAACGCCGGCGGCAGCCACAACCTGATCGTCGCGCCCAGCCCCGACGCCCCGGCGGACTTCGCCGGCCTGCTGCATCGGTTCGGCGCCGGCCTGCTGGTCACCGAGCTGCTCGGCCACGGCATCAACTACGTCACCGGCGACTATTCGCGCGGCGCGGCGGGCTATTGGGTCGAGAACGGCGAAATCGCCTACCCCGTGCACGAGATCACCATCGCCGGCAACCTGCGCGACATGTTCGCGGGCATCGCGGCCGTGGGGCGCGACACCGTCACGCGCGGCGCCCGCACGGTGGGCTCGATTGTGGTTAACCGCATGACCGTCGCGGGGAGCTGACTCTTTCATCCGCCGTCTTTCCGTGTAGCATCCGCCGAGCCTCCTGCCGTGGGCGTGTGCGCCGGCGGGGCGTCCCAAAAAACCACAACTAAGGAGAATCCAGATGAAACGCCGCAAGTTTCTGCAGAACGCCGCCGGCACGGGTATTGCCGGCATCCTCGCCGCCGGCGTCGCGCCGGCGGTGCATGCCCAGCAGGCCATCCGCTGGCGCCTTGCCTCCAGCTTTCCCAAGGCGCTCGACACCATCTACGGCGCGGCGGAAGTGTTCTCCCAGAAAGTCAGGGAAATGTCCGGCGGCCGTTTCGAGATCACCGTCCATGCCGCGGGCGAGCTGATGCCGGCCTTCGGCGTGCTCGACGGCGTGCAGCAGGGCACGGTCGAATGCACGCACACCGCGCCGTATTACTTCTTCGGCAAAGATCCGACCTTCGCGATGGGCACCGCGATTCCCTTCGGACTCAACTCGCGCCAGCTGACCGCCTGGATGTACCAGGGCAACGGCATCAAGCTGTTCCGCGAGTTCTATCGCGACTACAACATCGTCAATTTCCCCATGGGCAATACCGGCGCGCAGATGGGCGGCTGGTACCGCAAGGAGATCAAGTCGCTGGCCGACATCAGGGGACTGAAGATGCGCATCGGCGGCTTCGGCGGCGTCATCCTCGCCGGCATCGGCGGCGTGCCGCAGATGATTCCCGCCGGCGAGATCTACCAGGCGCTGGAAAAGGGCACCATCGACGCCACCGAATGGATCGGTCCCTACGACGACCAGAAGCTGGGCTTCTTCAAGGTGGCAAAGTTCTACGCCTACCCGGCCTGGTGGGAGGGGGGCGCCCAGCTGGATCTCTATGTCAATAACAAGGCCTACGACAGCCTGTCCCCGGAAAACAAGGCCATCGTCGAGTGCGCCGCAGCCAACGCCCACACCACCATGCAGGCCCGCTACGATGCCAGGAACCCGCAGGCGCTCAAGGAACTGGTCGCGGCCGGCACCAAGCTGTTCCGCCTGCCCAAGCCGGTGATGGATGCGGCCTTCAAGTTCGCCGAATCGCATTATGCCGACCTGTCGGCGAAGAATCCCCACTGGAAGAAGATTTACGGCGACTACGCCGCCTTCCGCAGGGATCAGAACATGTGGTTCCGCTTCTCCGAGGCCAGCTACGACAGCTACATGCAGTCGCAGAAACTCTGACTACTTGCCCTGGCCTTCCGCCGCAGGCGCTGCGCCCTCGCTCTGGGGTGCGGCGCCGTCGGTCGGCACGTCATACGGCCGATCGCCCCACTGGGGTCGATCGCCCCACTGGGGCTGGGTTTCGAGCCGAAGCTGCACTTCGTCCGGGTCGACCACCTTGGGTTTCTCGATACCACCGGTCACCAATTGCGGGAAGGCGATGATGACGGCCACCATCAGCAGCTGGATGACGATGAAGGCGATCGCTCCCTTGTAGATCTGCTCGGTCGTCACCGCCCCGATGCGGCGGCGGGTCACCGGGTCGACATAGGGCTGGCGGGCCGCCACGCTGCGCAGGTAAAACAGCGCGAAACCGAAAGGCGGCGTGAGGAAGGAAGTCTGCAGGTTCATCGCGATGAGCACGCCGAACCAGATCAGGTCGATGCCCATGTTCTCCGCCACCGGCGCCAGGATGGGCACGACGATGAAGGCGATCTCGAAGAAATCGATGAACATGCCCAGAATGAAGATCAGGACGTTGACGAAAATCAGAAAACCGATCTGACCGCCCGGCAGCTTGTCGAACAGGTGCTCGACGAAGATGTGGCCGTCCGCCGCGTTGAAGGTGAAGGCGAACACGGTGGAACCGACCAGGATGAACATCACGAAGACCGACAGCCGGGTGGTGTTGTCCAGCGCCTGCCTGAGCAGACCCCAGCTCAGGCGGTGCCGGGCGATCGCCATGAGGAGGGCGCCGATGGCCCCCATCGCGCCGCCCTCGGTGGGGGTGGCCAAGCCGAGGAAGATGGTGCCCAGCACGAGAAAGATCAGCACCAGCGGGGGAATCAGCGCGAAGGTGACACGCTCGGCGAGGACGGAAAGAAAATTCAGCTTCAACACGCGGTTGGCGACGGCAAGAGCGAGAGCGGCCAGACCGATGATCAACAGGGTGAAAATCGCCCGCTCGTCCAGCGGGGCCGCATCGGTGCGCTCGAACAGCGGGTTGATGATCGCGTCGTGATTGAGGAACCAAAGCAGGCCGCCTCCCCAGGCGATGGCCGAGAGAATCCACAGCGATGCCATCCCGCTGCTGCCGTCGGGCTCGCGGTAAATGCGCGCCTCCGGCGGCAGCGGCGGCACCCATTTCGGCTTGACGATCGCCACGATGACGACGAACAGGGCGTAGAGGCCGACCAGCATCGCCGCCGGCAAAAGCGCTCCGGCATACATGTCGCCCACCGAGCGGCCGAGCTGGTCGGCCATCACGATCAGCACCAGCGAGGGCGGGATGGCCTGCGCCAGCGTTCCCGAGGCGGTGATGACGCCCGTGGCGATGCTGCGGTTGTAACCGTAGCGCAGCATGATCGGCAGGGAGATCAGGCCCATCGAGATCACCGCGGCGGCGACCACTCCGGTGGTTGCCGCCAGCAGCGCGCCGACGAAGATGACGGCCAGGGCCAGTCCGCCGTGCAGGGGGCCGAAAACCTGGCCGACCGCTTCGAGCAGGTCTTCCGCCATGCCGCTGCGCTCGAGGATGATCCCCATCAGGGTGAAGAAGGGAATCGCCAGCAGCGTGTCGTTCTGCATGATGCCGAAGATCCGCAGCGGCAGCGCCTGGAACAGCGCGGGCGGGAACAGGCCCGCCTCCATGCCGAGAAAGCCGAAAAACAGCCCGGTCGCGGCGAGGGCGAACGCCACCGGGAAGCCGGTGAGCAGGAACAACAGCAGGCCGCCGAACATCAGCGGCACAAAGTTCTGCGCAATGAATTCCATCAGCGGGCTTCCTTATTGGCGGGCGCGGCGTGCTCTTCCGTTTCCTGGTGCGCTGCGACCTGGTGGTGGCCGAGAACGTCGGGCCCGGCGCCGGTCAGGAAGGCGACGCGCTTGACCAGCTCGGCTGCGCCCTGCAAGGCCAGCAGGGCGAAGCCGAGCGGAACCAGCAGATACAGCGGCCAGCGAATCAGGCCGCCGGCGTTCGAAGACATTTCGCCGCTCACCCAGGCGCCGACGAACAACGGCCAGGCAAGGACCGCCATCAGGTAGCACAGCGGGAACAGGAAGACGAGGATGCCGACGATATCGATCACATTGCGTGCCCGCGCCGACAGGCGGCCGGAGATGAAATCGATGCGCACATGGGCGTTCCTGAGCAGGACATAGCCGGCGCCCAGCATGAACACGGCGGAGAACAGGTACCACTGCGCTTCGAGCAGCGCGTTGGAACTGACATCGAGCGCCTTGCGCACGATCGCGTTGCCTGCGGAGATCACCACCGCGGCGAGGATCAGCCAGATCAGCACGGCGCCGATGCGCGCGTTCAGGCCATCGACCAGACGCGCAAATCGCAACAGGGAATTCATCGAAAGTTCTCCTCGCGGGGGGGGCGGTGCGGGCGGATGTCGCAGTGGGCGACCTTGCGCGGCACGGACCAGGCGGGATGTTATATGGCGCAAGGCGCCTTTGGCCAAGCCACTGTGGAAAACCGAAGGACAACATTCATTTCGCGCCCGAGCCAAAGCAACCCGCCCGCCTCTGCCCGGCGCGGTTGGCCGCGACAAGCTGCAGGCCGGCTAAAATGCGTCCTTCGCTCATCTTGACGGGATGCCTCCATGTTCAGCAAGAAAAATGACCTCGCCGCGGCCGACCCCGAACTGTTCGCCGCCATTCAGCGGGAAAACCGGCGCCAGGAAGATCACATCGAGCTGATCGCCTCGGAAAACTATGTCTCGTGGGCGGTCCTGGAGGCCCAGGGTTCCCAGCTCACCAACAAATATGCGGAAGGCTATCCCGGCAAGCGCTATTACGGCGGCTGCGAACATGTCGACGTCGTCGAACGGCTCGCCATCGACCGCGCCAAGCAACTATTCGGCGCCGACGCCGCCAACGTCCAGCCGCATTCCGGCTCGCAGGCCAACCAGGCCGTCTTCATGGCCTTCCTCAGGCCCGGCGACACCATCCTCGGCATGAACCTCGCGATGGGCGGCCACCTGACGCACGGCTCGCCGGTCAACATGTCCGGCAAGTGGTTCAAGGTCGTGCCCTACGGCCTCGACGCCGAGGAAGACATCGACTACGTCGCGCTGGAACAGCTGGCCAACGAGCACAAGCCCAAGCTGATCATCGCCGGCGCCTCGGCCTTCGCGCTGCGGATCGATTTCGAGCGTTTCGCCCGCATCGCCAAGGCGGTCGGCGCGACCTTCATGGTCGACATGGCCCACTACGCCGGCCTCGTTGCCGCCGGCCTGTACCCGAACCCGGTGCCGCACGCCGACGTGGTCACCTCGACCACCCACAAGACCCTGCGCGGCCCGCGCGGCGGCCTGATCCTGATGAAGGCGGAGCACGAAAAGGCGATCAACTCGGCGATCTTTCCCGGCCTGCAGGGCGGCCCGCTCGAGCACGTCATCGCCGCCAAGGCAGTAGCATTCAAGGAGGCGATGAGCCCCGAATTCAAGGCCTACCAGCAGCAGGTCATCGAGAACGCCCAGGCCATGGCGCGCGTGCTCAAGCAGCGCGGGCTGCGCATCGTTTCCGGGCGCACCGAGAGCCATGTTTTCCTGCTCGACCTGCAGGCGAAGGCCATCACCGGCAAGGATGCCGAAGCGGCGCTCGGCAAGGCGCACATCACCGTCAACAAGAATTCGATCCCCCACGACCCGCAGAAGCCCTTCGTCACCAGCGGCATCCGCATCGGCACGCCGGCGATGACGACGCGCGGCTTCGGCACGGGGGAAGCCGAACAGGTCGCCAACCTGGTCGCCGATGTGCTGGACGCGCCGAATGACGAAGCCGTCCTCGCCCGGGTGCGCGACGCGGTCGGGGCGCTGTGCCGGAAGTTCCCGGTCTACGTTGACTGAGCGGCGATGCGCTGCCCTTACTGCCGCGAGGACAACACGCAGGTCGTCGATACCCGCGAAAACGAGGACGGCGACACCGTCCGCCGGCGCCGGCGCTGCCTCGCCTGCGACAAGCGCTTCACCACCTACGAGCGGGTCGAGCTGCAGCTGCCGCTGGTCGTCAAGAAGAACGGCAGCCGCGTCGACTACGATCGGGAAAAGCTCAAGTCGAGCATGATGCTGGCGCTGCGCAAGCGGCCGGTCACGTCCGAAAGCGTCGAAAACGCGCTCGACCGCATCGAGGAAAAGCTCGTCCAGCTCGCCGAGCGCGAGGTCGCCTCCGACCGGGTCGGCGAGCTGGTGATGCGCGAGTTGAAGAAGCTCGACAAGGTCGCCTACATCCGCTTCGCCTCGGTGTATCGCAACTTCGAGGACGTCGACGAATTCTCCGAGGCGATCCGCGAGGTCAAGACGCCGCGCCGGCGCTCATCGACCAAGTGAGCTTCTCGGCCGCCGACCACGCCTTCATGGCCCGCGCGCTGCAGCTGGCGGCGCGCGGCCTGTTCACCGCCACGCCCAACCCGCGCGTCGGTTGCGTGCTGGTCCGCGATGGATCGATCATCGGCGAGGGCTGGCACGAAAAGGCCGGCGCCCCCCATGCCGAAATCAACGCGTTGAGGAACGTCGGCGCAGGGCCGTCCCAAGCCGACGTCCGCCCCCCTGTGGGGGGCAGCGAGCCGGATTTGCGAGCGTGGGGGGCCAATAATCTCGGCGCCGGCGGGACGGCACAAGCCGGAGCCGCCGCCAACATGGAGACGGCACATGGCGCCACGGCCTACGTCACGCTCGAGCCCTGCGGCCACCACGGCCGTACCCCGCCCTGCGCCGATGCGCTGATCGAGGCAGGCGTATCACGCGTCATCGTCGCCATGCAGGATCCAAACCCGCTCGTCGCCGGCCAGGGGCTGGCCAAACTGCGTGCCGCCGGCATCGCGGTCAACTGCGGACTGCTCGAAAACGAGGCGCGCGAGCTCAACATCGGCTTCGTCGCCCGCATGACGCGCGGCCGCCCGTGGCTGCGGCTGAAGATCGCCGCCAGCCTCGACGGCAAGACCGCGCTGGCCAACGGCCAGTCGCAGTGGATCACCGGCCCGGACGCCCGTCGCCATGCCCATGGCTGGCGCGCGCGCTCCTGCGCGCTGCTCACCGGCATCGGCACCGTGCGCGACGACAACCCGCGCCTGAACGTCCGCGATGGTGTGGGTGGCGATACGCCGCGCCAACCCTTGCGTGTCGTGGTCGACAGCCGGCTGGAAATCTCGCCCGCTGCGGCGATCCTCGCCGGGGGAAGCTGCCTGATCGCCTGCGCCGTCGATCATCCGGAAAAGGCCGCGCAACTGCGCGCGCTGGGCGCGGAAATCGTCGTGTTGCCGAATACGCAAGGCAAGGTCGACCTGCCGGCCCTGTTGCAGGAACTGGGCCGCCGCGGCATCAATGAGGTGATGGCCGAGGCCGGCCTCAAGCTCAACGGCTCGCTCCTGCGCGAAAACTGCGTCGACGAACTGCTGATCTACCAGGCGCCCGTACTGCTCGGCGACGGCGCGCGCGGGATGGCTGACTTCGGCAACCTGAGCGAATTGGCGGCGGCAAAGCGCCTGAAGATTGTCGAGTGCCGTCCCGTCGGCGCCGACTTTTTTATCCGGGCGCGCTTCGCCTAGAACAAACAGTGCAGCCCGGATCGCGCGGCACGGCGATGCCGCGCCACTCCATCGCCAGGCCGTCGAGCAGCAGCAGCCGGCCGGCCAGCGAATCGCCGCAGCCGATCACCAGCTTGAGCGCCTCGGCCGCCTGCACCGCGCCGACGATGCCGGTGAGCGGCGCGAACACGCCCATCACCGCACAGCGGATCTCCTCGACATCCGCCGACTCGGGAAACAGGCAGTGATAACAGGGGGCGTCGTCGCGGCGCGTGTCGAAGACCGCGATCTGGCCGTCGAAGCGGATCGCCGCGCCCGACACCAGCGGCTTGCGGAATTTCACGCAGGCGCGGTTGACGGCATGGCGCGTCGCGAAGTTGTCCGAGCAGTCGAGCACCACATCGGCCAGCGCGACCTCTTCTTCCAGGCGCGCGCCGGCCAGCCGCTCCTGCAGCGGCACGACCCGGCAGCGGGGATTGATCTCGGCCAGCGTCGCGACGCCCGACTGCACCTTCGGCCGGCCGATCGCGGCGCTGCGGTGCAGGATCTGGCGCTGCAGGTTGGTCAGGTCGACCGTATCGCCATCGACCAGCGCCAGCGTGCCGATGCCGGCGGAGGCCAGGTAGAGCGCGGCCGGCGAGCCGAGCCCGCCGGCGCCGAGCACCAGCGCACGGGCGTTCAGCAGCCGTTCCTGCCCCTCGATGCCGACCTGCGGCAGGAGGATGTGGCGCGAATAGCGCAGCAGCGCCTCGTCGTCCAGGCGGTCGCTCACTTGTACTCGCGCAGCTCGGGGGGCGTGTCGTCGTGATCGCCGTGGGGATGATGCTCCCAGGCCTTCGAATAAACGTCGTGGGATTTCTTGATCAGCCGCTCGGGCTGACCGAGATTGCGCCGCTGGGTCTCTTCGGAAAAATGGACGAGGGCGCGCACCAGCCTGCAGTAGAGCGAGTTGTCGAGATGAAAGCCCTTGTCCTCGAGTAATTTCTCGATCGCCTCCATGCTGTGGTCGGTGATCTCGTAGCACACCGAAATCCCGTTGGGCTGCGTCCCCGGGGCCACTTCCAGCGCCGGCAAGGTTTGCAGCAGCGCGAAAGCCTCGGGAATCTGCCAGTGCTTGAGTTTGCAAAAACGGATCTCGCGCTGCTTGCGCGTGCCGGCCTGGGGTGTCAGCGCATGCGGCCGGTGCAGCCCGCGCTCCTGGTCGCGCAGCAGGCGCGCCCGCTCCGGGTTCATCGCGGTCCGCCTCCGGCGGGCGGCGGGCGGGTGCGGGCGGGTTTCACTTCTTCATCACCTGCAGGGCCTTGAGCAGATTCATGGCCTGCGACAGTTGATAGTCGTCCTTCGAGCCGAACTCGAAGGGTCTGGCCGGACCCTCCCTGTCCCGGCCGCCGCCCTTGCCGTCGGGAGCCTTATCGTCCGGTTCCCTCTTGGGCGCGTCAGGCTTCCCGGCATCCCCATGATCCTTGTCGTTGGACAGGTGGCGATCGAGATCGGCCTCGCGCAGCCGTTCGCGCGAGCCGCCGTTGGGCGATTCCTCGACGACGATGTCGGGCTCGATCCCCTTGGCCTGGATGGCGCGGCCATTCGGCGTGTAATAGCGGGCAGTGGTGAGTTTGATCGCCGTATTCGACGAGAGCGGCAACACCGTCTGGACGGAGCCCTTGCCGAAGGTGCGCGTGCCCATGATGACGGCGCGCTTGTGATCCTGCAGGGCGCCCGCGACGATTTCGGAGGCCGAGGCCGAGCCCCCGTTGACCAGCACGATCATCGGCACGGTGCGCGCGCCCTCCGGCAGCTTCTTGATGAAGTCCTCGCGCCCGCCGCGCAGATAGTCTTCGGCCGCGGTGGTGTATCTGCGCTTGGCATCCTCGATGCGACCGTCGGTGGTCACGACCACGCTGTTGGGGGGCAGGAAGGCCGCGGCGACGCCGATCGCGCCGTGCAGCAGGCCGCCCGGATCGTTGCGCAGGTCGAGCACCAGCCCCTTCAGGCCCGTGCCCTTGGCAGCGGCATCCGCCTTGTAGAGCTTATCGAGATGCCGGACGACATCGGGACCGGTTTCCTCCTGGAACTGGGCGATGCGCAGATAACCGAAGCCCGGCTCGACCATCTTCGATCTGACGCTCTGCACCTTGATGACGTCGCGCACGATGGTGATTTCCAGCGGCCTCGTCTCGCCCTTGCGCAGGACGGTCAGCCGGATCGGGGTGTTCGGCTTGCCGCGCATGCGCTTCACCGCCTCGTTGAGCGCCATGCCCTTCACCGGCGTGTCGTCCAGCCGCAGGATCAGGTCGCCGGCCTTGATGCCGGCGCGATGCGCCGGGGTGCCTTCGATCGGCGCCACCACCTTGACCAGTCCGTCCTCCATGCCGACCTCGATGCCGAGGCCGCCGAACTCGCCCTGGGTGGACACCTGCAGGTCCCTGAAGGCGTCGGCGTCGAGATAGGCCGAATGCGGATCGAGATTGGACAGCATGCCGCTGATCGCGTGCGAGATGAGCTGCCTGTCCTCGACCGGCTCGACGTAGCCTTGCTTGATCGCGTGGAAGACTTCGGTGAAGTTGCGCAGTTCCTCGACCGGCAACGGGGCGATGCCGGCTTTCTGGGCGATCGCCGAAAAGTTGACGCTCAGGGCCACGCCGGCGATCAGTCCGACGAGCACGAGGCCGATTTGCTGAAGCTTGCTGCGCATGGATTCCCTCTGGTGAGCGTTGCGGCATCAGGGCACGCCGAGCCACTTGCCGGGATCGAACGCCTGCCCTCGATGCCTGAGTTCAAAGTATAAACCCGATTCGGCGGCCCCCCCGTCGGAGCCGACGGTCGCCACCGCCTTGCCGGCGCCAACCCTTTGACCCACCTCGGCCAGCAAGGTTTGGTTGTTGCCGTACACCGACATGAAATCGTCGTCGTGGTCGATGATCAGCAGATTGCCATAGCCGCGCAGCCAGTCGGCGAAGACCACCGTGCCGCGCGCCACCGCCCTGACCTGCGCGCCCTCCGCGGCGCGGAAGAAAAGCCCCTTCCAGATCGATTGGCCGTCGGCGCGGCGGGCGCCGAAGCGCCCCGTCACCCGACCATCCACCGGCGGGATCAGTCGGCCGCGCAGACGGGCGAACTCGCCGCTGGCGCCCACCGGGTCGGCCTGGACCGACTGGGCCGGCGGCGGCCGGCCGGGGCGCGGCGATCTTTCCGGTTTGGCGGGTCGGGCGGAACGCGCCTGGGCCGATTTTTTCGCCAGCGCGGCGATCAGCCGGCCCAGCCGCTGCTCGTCCTGCCTGAGGGTTCGGATATCGCGGCGCTGGGCCTGGATCTGGCCGGAGATCTTCGCCAGCGCGTCCCGACGTTCCTGCTGGCGCCGGCGCAGGTTGGCGCGCTCCGCCTCCTCGCGTTGCGCCAACTCCGCAAGCCTTTCGCCGCGCCGCTGCACCTCGGCCGCAAGCCGCCGGGTTTCCGTCGCGTCGTGACGCAACGCGGCAATCCGATCGGCCTGGGCACGTGACAGGAGCGCCAGGAAATGACGATCGCGCTCCGGCGCGCGGCGATCGCCTCCGGCCAGCAGCTCCGCCAGCGGGTTGGCGGCGCCGGGGCGGAATTGGTCACGCAGCAGCCGGGCCAGCTGTTCCTGACGCGCGGCGGTGTGGGCGGTAAGCCGCTCCAGCTGGCCTTGATGCGCCGTCAGCTCGGCGCTCGCCGCGCCGCGCTCTCCCTCCAGCGACCTCAGCTTGCGCACGCTGGCGGCGACCGCCCTCTCGGTTTCGCGCAGCCGGGCAGTCGCGGCGGCCCGGGACGCCTCGGCGTCCTTGAGCTTCTTCTCCAGCGCCTGGCGCTGCTCGCGCACCGCTTCCAGCCGGGCTCTCTCGCGCTCCCCCGCCGCCGGCGCCGGACCGGGCTGGATCAGCAAGACCAGCGCCAGCAGGCAGGCCGCTCCGGCGCGGCGCAGGGCACGGCACCCCCCTCCCGCGCCGGGCCGCGGGATTGTTGCGTCAGTCTGGCAGGGGTCGGCGCCGGAGGGGGGCAACATCGACAGGACATTCCAATCCAAGTATGATTGCGCGGCCTCCGGGCGGGCTGGCCCGAACACGCGACGTATATTCAACCATGGCAACCACGGCATTCGACGACCTGGTCGATCATAACGAACACATCCTGATCGCGGCGCGCGCGCTGAAGGCGATTTCGCATCCGCTGCGCCTGAAGATCCTTTGCGTCGTCGGCGATCAGGAGGTGTGCGTGCAGGACATCGTCGAGGCCGTCGGCACCTCCCAGAGCAACATTTCGCAGCATCTCGCCATCCTGCGCGACAAGGGCGTGCTGACCACGCGCAAGGATGCCAACCGGGTTTTTTACCGTGTCGCCGACCAGCGCACCCTGCAATTGATCGTGATGATGCGCGAGGTTTTCTGCGGCGTGTCGAACCGGTCCTGATCACTTTTTCATCTCTCCACGGAAAGCGGAATGGATTTCATCCAGCAGAACCTGATCTGGGTCGGACTCGCGGCGGCCAGCGGCGGCATGCTGCTCTGGCAGATCCTGAGCGGGGCGGGGCGCAGGAACCTTTCGGTCGGCGACGCCACGCTGATGATGAACCGCCAGGACGCGCTGGTCATCGACGTGCGGGAAACCGCCGAGTGGTCGGCGGGCCATATCCCGAACGCCCGCCACATCGCACTCGGCCATCTCGGCAAGCGCCTGGCGGAAATCGAGAAGCACAAGGACAAGCCCGTGATCCTCGTCTGCGCCAGCGGCCATCGTTCCGGCACCGGCTGCGGCACGCTCAGAAAAGCCGGGTTCCAGCAGGTGTTCAACCTTCACGGCGGCATGCGCTCCTGGAGCGAAGCCGGGCTGCCGGTGAGCAAAAAGTAGGCTCCGCCATGGCCCGGGTCGAGATGTATGCCACCGCGGTCTGCCCCTACTGCGTGCGCGCCGAGGCGCTGCTGCGGCGCAAGGGCGTGACCGAGGTCGAGAAAATCCGCGTTGACCTCGATCCGGCGAAACGCCAGGAAATGGCAGCCCGCGCCCCCGGCGCCCGCACCGTGCCGCAGATCTTCATCGGCGGCCTGCATGTCGGCGGCTGCGACGACCTGCACGAACTCGACCGGCAGGGCAGGCTCGATCCCCTGCTCGCCCAATAACCCCACCCTTCAGGACCATCATGAGCGAACAAGCGCAAGACAACGCCCCGGTTTTCGGCATCGAAAAAATCTACGTCAAAGATCTTTCCCTGGAGTTGCCCAACGCGCCGCACTGCTTCCTCGAGCGCGAGCAGGCCCGGATCGACTTGCAGCTGCAGACCGGCGGCGAGGCGGTCGGCGACGGCATTTTCAATGTCGTGCTGATGCTCACCGTCACCGCCAAGGTCGGCGAGAAGACCCAGTTTCTCATCGAAGCCGCCCAGGCCGGCATCTTCCAGATCCGCAACGTGCCGCAGGAGGAGCTCGAGCCGATCGTCGCGATCGCCTGCCCGAACATCCTGTTTCCTTACGCCCGCGAGACCGTCTCCGACGCCATCACGCGCGCCGGCTTCCCGCCGGTGCTGCTCGCCCCGGTCAATTTCGAGGCGATCTATCGCCAGCGGCTCGAGCAGCAACAAGCTTCGGGACCGCACGAAATTCCGATCCAGTGATGCGTGGCAGCCTCGTCGCCCTGCTGCTGTCGGCCGGCGCGGCCCACGCGATCGACTATCGCTCGGTGGGCGAGGCGGCGGTGCTCTACGACGCGCCATCGCAGAAGGCCCGGCCGTTGTTCGTCATCGCTCCCGGCACGCCCGTCGAAGCGGTCGTCAGTCTCGACGTCTGGGTCAAGGTGCGCGACATGCAGGGCGACATGGCCTGGATCGAAAGGCGTCAACTCGCCGACCGGCGCATGCTGCAGGTGCGCGCCGGCGGCGCCCAGATCCGCGCCGAGGCGAGCGACGCCGCCGCCCTGGTCTTCCAGGCCGAACCGGACGTGGTGATCGAGCTGGTCGAGAGCGCCCCCCCCGGCTGGGCCCGGGTGCGCCATCGCGACGGCCAGCAGGGCTACGTCAAGGTCGGCCAGGTCTGGGGTTTATGAAGATTGCCATCCTGGGCGCCGGCGCCTGGGGCACCGCGCTCGCACTTTCCTTTTCCGGCCGCCACGCGGTCGCCCTGTGGACCTGGCACGCCGACCATGCCGAGGCGATGCGGCGGGCGCGCGCGAACACCCAGTTCCTGCCCGGCCACCCCCTGCCCGACGCTCTCGTCATCAGCGCCGACCTTGCCGAGGCGCTCGCCGGCGCCGAACTGGCGCTGATCGCCACGCCGATGGCCGGCCTGCGCGCCACCGCCGCGGAGCTCGCCCGGCGCGCTCCGCGCCTGCCTTTCCTCTGGGTCTGCAAGGGCCTGGAGGCCGGCACCGGGCTGCTGCCGCACCAGGCGGTCGCCGTCGTCCATCCGCAGGCCACCTGCGGCGCGCTGACCGGCCCCAGCTTCGCCGTGGAAGTGGCGCGCGGCCTGCCCGCCGCCGTCACCCTCGCATCCGCCGACGCGGGGTTCGCCGACCGCCTGGTGCACAGCCTGAGCGGGCCGCGCCTGCGTCTTTACGCCAACGAGGATGTCATCGGCGCCGAGGTCGGCGGCGCGGTGAAGAACGTCATGGCCATCGCCACCGGCATTTGCGACGGGCTCGGCCTGGGCCTGAACGCGCGCGCCGCCCTGATGACGCGCGGCCTGGCCGAAATCTGCCGCTTCGGCGGCGCGCTCGGCGCGCGGGCGGAAACCTTCATGGGCCTCGCCGGCATGGGCGACCTGATCCTCACCTGCACCGGCGACCTGTCGCGCAACCGGCGCGTCGGCCTGGCGCTCGCCGCCGGCCGGCCGCTCGAGCAGATTCAGCGCGAACTCGGTCATGTGGCCGAGGGCGTATCCACCGCCCGCGAGGTCGACCGGCGCGCGGCGGCAGCGGCCATCGACATGCCGATCACCGCCACGGTGTGCGCGGTGCTCGACGGCGGTCTGGCCCCGACCGCGGCGGTCGAGCGGCTGATGAACCGCGAGCCGCGCCACGAATAGTCGGCGCCGGCGGGACGGCCCCGGCCGGCCAACGCTCTCCCGCATTCGCAGATATTGGGCGGAGTTTCCGGCTGATATGCGGCGATCCGGGCCGTCCGGCTGTGGCAAGCTGGGAGCCCCACAGCGTATCCCATCACCCGATTCCCATGGCGCGACCGGAGAAGATTCGACTCGGCGATCTGCTGGTCCAGCAGAACGTCATCACCGACGAGCAGCTCAAGCTTGCGCTCGCCGAACAGAAGAAGAGCGGCCGCAAGCTCGGCCGCGTCCTGGTCGAAGCGGGCTACGCCACGGAGGACGGCATCGCGCGCGCCCTGGCGCGCCAGCTCGGCGCCGAGTTCGTCGACCTCAAGACCTTCCAGCCCCGTCCCGAACTGGTGAAGCTGCTGTCGGAAGCGCAGGCGCGCCGCTTCCGCGCGCTGGTGCTGGAGGAACGGGACGGCCTGCTGCGGGTCGGCATGTCCGACCCCTCGGATCTGGCCGCCTTCGACGAGATCGCCCGCATCGTCCGGCGCGACATCGACCTGGCCGTCGTTGCCGAAGGCCAGCTGCTGCCGCTGCTCGACCGCGTCTATCGCCGCACCGAGGAAATCTCCAATCTCGCCAAGGATCTCACCCAGGAGATGGGCGACATTCCGGTCGAATTCGGCGCGGTGCTCGGACTGACGCCCGGCGCCGAGGATGCGCCGGTCGTGCGCCTGCTGCAAACCGTGTTCGAGGAGGCGCAGAAGACGCGCGCCTCCGACATCCATGTCGAGCCGCAGGAAAAGTCGCTGACGATCCGCTTCCGCATCGACGGCGTGCTGCATGTCCAGACCGAGGCCGACGCCAAGATCGCTCCGGCCCTGGTGCTGCGCCTCAAGCTCATGTCCGGCCTCGACATCTCGGAAAAGCGCCTGCCGCAGGACGGCCGCTTCAACCTCAAGCTGCGCGGCGCCAGCGTCGATGTGCGCATCTCGACCATGCCGACCCAGCACGGCGAATCCGTGGTGCTGCGCCTGCTGGCCCAGAACACCGGCCTGCTGCAGCTCGACCGGCTCGCCATGCCGCCGCATGTGCTGGCGCGCTTCCGCCACGCGATTGCCCGGCCCTCCGGCATCGTGCTGGTCACCGGCCCGACCGGCTCGGGCAAGACCACCACGCTCTACGCGGCGATGAACGAGATCAACAGCCCGGAGAAAAAGATCATCACCGTCGAGGATCCGGTCGAATACCGGCTGCCCGGCCTCAACCAGGTGCAGGTGCACGAGAAGATCGGCCTCTCCTTCGCCCGCGTGCTGCGCTCGGCGCTGCGCCAGGACCCGGACATCATCCTGGTCGGCGAGATGCGCGACCAGGAAACCGCCGAGATCGGCATGCGCGCCGCGATGACCGGCCACCTGGTGCTGTCCACCCTGCACACCAACGACGCGCTGTCGACGCCGATCCGCCTGCTCGACATGGACGTGCCGCGCCACATGGTCGCGCTGTCGATCCAGCTGGTGCTGGCCCAGCGCCTGGTGCGGGTGATCTGCCCGAACTGCAGCGCCCCGCACCCGCTCGAGCCCCACGAACGGGAATGGCTGCGCTACGAACTGGGCGACGGCGTCGACCGGCATCCCTACGCGAAGGGGGCCGGCTGCGCCCACTGCGCCAACACCGGGTATCAGGGGCGCCAGGCGGTCTATGAATTTCTCGAAATGACCAATGCGCTGGTCGAGGCCGCCAACCACGGCGACCCGAGCGAGTTCGTCCGGCTCGGCCGCCAGCAGATGAGCGGCAACACCCTGCGGCGCGACGCCGTGCGGCAGGTCACCGCCGGCCGCACCACCGTCGACGAGGCGATGCGCATCGCCACGCCGCTCGACGAGTAGGGCGGGACCCGGCCATGCCCGCATTCAGCTATCGCGGCCGCAACGGCGCCGGCGAAGCCATCAGCGGCGTGCTCGAAGGGGCGAGCGCGGCGGCGGTCGCGGACCTGCTGTTCGGCAGCGGCATCACGCCGACCGAGATCAAGCCGGCCCCCGGCGGCGCGGCGCAGAAGGGCGCCGCCGCGGGCGGCTTCAACCCGTTCGCGCCGGCCGTCCGGCATGTCGACATCCTGCTGTTCTCGCGCCAGCTCTACACGCTGCTGAAAGCCGGAGTGCCGATCATGCGCGCCCTCGTCGGCCTGCAGGAATCGAGCGCCAACCCGGCCATGCGGGCCGTGCTCGGCCAGCTGCGCGAAAGCCTCGATTCCGGCCGCGACCTGTCGATGTCGCTGGCGCGCCACCCGAAAATCTTTACGCCGTTCTACCTGGCCATGGTGCGCGTCGGCGAGGCGACCGGCCGGCTCGAGGAGGTGTTCCTGCGCCTGTTCGAACATCTCGAGTTCGAGCGCTTCATGCGCGAACAGGTCAAAGCGGCGCTGCGCTACCCGACGTTCGTGGTCGTCGCCATGGCGGTGGCGATGTTCGTCGTCAACATCTGGGTCATTCCGGCCTTCGCCAGTGTCTTCGCCGGCTTCGGCGCCGAACTGCCGCTGATGACCCGGCTGCTGATCGGGGTCTCGAACTTCATGGTGGCCTGGTGGCCGGCCCTGCTCGTCGGCATCGCCGGCGCGGGCGCGGGCTTCCGTTCCTGGGTCCGCACGCGCCGCGGCAAGTATCTGTGGGACAGGTTCAAGCTGCGCCTGCCGATCGCCGGCAAGATCGTGCAGAAGGCCACGCTGGCCCGTTTCGCCCGCAGCTTCGCCCTCGCCGCCCGTTCCGGGGTGCCGATCATCCAGGCGCTCGCCACCGTGGCGCAGACCGTCGACAACGATTTCGTCGCCGAGAAGATCGAACGGATGCGAAACAATGTCGAGCGCGGCGAATCGGTGCTGCGCGCCGCCATCGCCGCCGGCGCCTTCACGCCGGTGGTGCTGCAAATGATCGCGGTCGGCGAGGAGTCCGGCGCGCTCGACGAGATGATGGAGGAAATTTCCGGCATGTATCAGGGCGAGGTCGAATACGAGCTCAAGACGCTCGCCCAGCAGATCGAGCCGATCCTGATCGTGCTGCTCGGCGCCATGGTGCTGGTCCTCGCGCTCGGCATCTTCCTGCCGCTGTGGGATCTCGGTGCGGTGGCAACGGGGAAATGATCCGGCGTCGCCGTGTCGCCCGGGGTTTCAGCCTGCTCGAACTGGTGGTCGTCGTCGCCGTCATCGCGGTGCTGGCCGCCGTTTTGCTCGACCGCCTGATCGCGCTGGAGCGCGAAGCCGAGCGCACCGAGGTGGCCCTGACCCTGCGCAACCTCCAGACCGGCATGCAGCTCGCGGTCGGCGCGCAGATCGTGCGCGGCCGGGAGGCCGAGCTGCACGCCCTGCTGGAAAAAAACCCCATCGAGTTTCTCGGCATCCCGGTCGGCGCCGGCGGGACGGCCCGCTGGAGCTACGATCCAGGACAGCGCGTCCTGGCCTATGTCCCCCGCCAACCCGCGGCCTTCGGCGGCCAAACGCAATTGCGCTGGCGCTACGTCGGCCGCCAGGACGCCCACGGCCGGGTGGTCGGCCTGCGGATCGAGGCCCTCGATTGAAGCCCTCAATTAGGGTCATTTCCTGCCGTTAATCAGAGGCGGTCATGTCTAACCAAAGGAGTATCCTGAACGACCATGAAAACCTCTCTCGACCTCCGTCCGGCAACACGCGGCTTCACCCTGATCGAGCTGGTGATCGTCATCACCATACTCGGCATCCTCGCCGCGATCGCCTTGCCCAAGTTCGTTTCCCTGCAAAGCGATGCGCGCATCGCCAAACTGATGGCCGCGCGCGGCGCGGTGAATGCCGCCGCGGCGATCGTCCATGCCGGCTATCTGGCGCGCGGCGGCGTGGCCGATGGCGCAGCCTGTCCGGGAGGGGGCGGCGCCGCGACGAATGCCGTCAACGGCACGCTGTGCACCGAAAGCGGCCTGGTGCAGATGGCCAACGGCTATCCGTCGGGCGCGGTCGCTCTTGGCGCGACTCCTCCCGGCATCGTCGGCGCGGCCGGGCTGGTTTCGACCTTTTCGCCCACGCTGGCCCAACTGAACGCCGAAGGCTTCGGCGCAGCGGTGGCCGGATCGGTGACGACCTTCTCGGTCATCGGCGGCGCGGGCACCGCCGGGGCCGCCGGCGCCCAGGTCAACGATACCTGCTCCTTCACCTACACTTCGCCGGCGGCGGCGGGCGCGGCCCCCGCGGTCAGCGTCATCACCACCGCCGGATGCTGACACGCCCCGAACCCGCAACCAACGCGCGGAGAACCTCATGAAAAAATTGCACGGCGGCTTCACCCTGATCGAACTTGTCGTCGTCATCGTCATTCTCGGCATTCTGGCTGCCGTGGCGTTGCCGCGGTTCGTCAATCTCGGCGCCGATGCGCGCATCTCGGCAGTCAACGGCGCAGCGGGCGGCTTGCGCTCCGCCGTCGCACTCGCGCAGGCGCGCTACCTGGCGACCGGCAACATGACCGCAACCACCGTCGCGCTGGCGAGCGGCACGCCAACGACGGCCGCGGTGAACGCGGGCACCGGCATTCCCACCGGTACGCTGCTCGGAATCGGCGCCATGATGGGTTGCGAGTCAGCCACCGCCTGCACCGGGTTCGTGACCAGCTACGCAACCCCCACCGCCGTGACCTTCCGTCCGGCCACCGGCGGATCGGCGACTTGCCAGGCTGTCTACAACGGAACCACCGGCGCGGTCACCGTAACGACGACGGCTTGTTGAGACCGGCTTTCCAGCCTTGCCACGGCCCGGCGCAGTCCGGGCCGTTCGTCGTTTGAGGATAACCGGCGCGTTGGCGCATAATGCGGCCATGGATTTCGTCCTGACAGACCATGCCCGACTGGAAGCCCTGCGCCGGCAGATTCCTTTGGAGTGGATCGAGGCGACCCTGACGCAACCGGAGCAGATCGTTGTCGGCACGAATGGCCGCAAGGTTTTCCAATCGCGGGTAATCACCGAAGGCAGGACATATCTCGTGCGTCTGATCGTGGAGGACCGGCATCAGCCTCCCGTCGTCGTGACGGTTTATCGGACCAGCAAGATCGAAAAGTATTGGAGCAAGCCATGAAAGCAGACTATGACAGTCAAGTTGATGTGCTGAGCGTCATTTTCAGCGATGCCCAAGTCGAAGAATCCGATGAAGTAAAGCCTGGAGTGATCATCGATTACGATGCTGCCGGCAATGTGGTCGGATTGGAAATTCTTGACGCCAGCCGCCGGGTGCAAAATCCCGCAGCCATGGAGTTTGCCGTCAAGGCGGCCTGAACGAAAAGTCGGCGCCGGCAGCACGGCGGCCCGGCAGCGTCCGGGCCGTTCGCCGTTTTGGGCGCCGGAAAACAGTCGGCGGCGGCGGGACGGGGCATTTCCGGCTTCGGCTAGAATTCCCGCATGAAAACCCGCCGTCTGCTCAGCCTTGTTGTCCTGGTCTTCCTGCTCGGCGCGGGCGTTGCCGCCTGGCGCGTCTATTTCGCCGAGGCCGGGACGCCCGACTTCAGGTTCGCCGCCATCGAGAGCGGCCCGATCACCGCCGCGGTTTCGGCCACCGGCACCCTCAACCCGGTGACCAGCGTGCAGGTCAGTTCGCAGATTTCCGGGCAGCTCCGCGAGGTGCTGGTCGACTTCAACAGCATGGTGAAAGCCGGCCAGCCGATCGCGCGCATCGCGCCGGAAACCTATGAGCACCGCGTGCGCCAGGCCGAGGCCGACCTCGAGGCGGCGCGCGCCACGGTGGCCGTGCAGCAGGCCGAGCGGCACCGGGCGAAAGTCAACCTGGCCGAGGCCGAGCGCGACCATGCGCGCAAGCAGTCGCTGGTCGCGAAGAACTTCATCTCGCCCGCCGAACTCGACAAGGTAAAGACCGCGCTGGAGGCGGCGCGCGCGCAGCTGCGCGTCGTCGAGGCGCAGGCGGGCAACGGCGCGGCCCTGGTGCGCCAGCGCGAGGCGCAGCTTGGCCAGGCGCGCGTCGACCTCGGTCGCACCGAGATCCGCGCCCCGGTCGACGGCATCGTCATCAAGAAGAGCGTCGAACCCGGCCAGACCGTGGCGGCCAGCCTGCAGGCGCCCGAGCTGTTCGTCATCGCCCGCAACCTCGCCGACATGCAGGTCGAAACCGCGATCGACGAGGCCGACGTCGGCCGCCTGCGGGTCGGCCAGGAAGCCACGTTCACGGTCGATGCCTTTCCCGGCAAGCGCTTCAGCGGCGAGGTGCGCCAGGTGCGCAAGGCGGCGCAGGTGGTCTCGAACGTCGTCAGCTACACGGTGATCGTTTCCGCCAGCAATCCCGAACTGATCCTGCTGCCGGGCATGACCGCCAACGTGCGCATCGTCACGGCGCACCAGGACCGGGCGCTCAAGGTCGCCAACGCCGCGCTGCGGTTCCGCCCGCCCGCGCCGGGCGAGCAAAAGTCGGCGCCGGCGGGACGGCAGCCCGGCGCCGGCATGGGGCGCGGGCGCGGCGGCGGCGCGGGCCAGCTGTGGGTGCTCGGCGCCGACGGCAGGCCGGCGCCGGTCGAGGTCAAGACCGGCATCAGCGACGGCAACCAGACCGAACTGATCGACTCCCCCCTGCCGGAAGGGCGAGAGGTCATCGTCGGCATGCGTGCCGCCGCCGAGAGGAAGCCGGCCCAGCCGCGCATGTTCTAGCTCGCGATGAGCGCGCCGCTGATCCGCACCGAGAACCTTGCCAAACACTACCGCCTCGGCAGTGAGGGCGAGGGCGGCACGGTGCCCGCCCTGCGCGGCGTGAGCGTGGAGATCGCCGCGGGTTCCTTCGTCGCCATCATGGGGCCGTCGGGTTCGGGCAAGTCGACCTTCATGAACCTGCTGGGCTGTCTCGATCCGCCCAGCAGCGGCCGCTACTGGCTGGCCGGCGAGGAGGTGTCGCGCCTCGCCGACGACGCGCTGTCGGCCCTGCGCAATCGGTGCATCGGCTTCGTGTTCCAGCACTTCAACCTGCTGCCGCGCACCTCGGCGCTCGACAACGTCGCGCTGCCGCTGCTCTACCGCGGCCTGAACGCCGCGCAGCGCCGCACGCGCGCCGCCCGGCGGCTCGCCGAGGTAGGGCTGGCCGACCGCAGCG
>Ga0208735_100025_pt1 | contig 117983 bp, 119 predicted proteins | sample Subbio12Aug_8Aab_FD_184829 | JGI IMG/M metagenome (GOLD analysis project Ga0208735, IMG submission 184829) | Serpentinite rock and fluid subsurface biosphere microbial communities from McLaughlin Reserve, California, USA - CR12Aug_8Aab (SPAdes) | ecosystem: Environmental > Terrestrial > Deep... | reverse complement strand
TGAGCGCCGAAAGCCCCGGAACGGTGGGCTCGCATGGCAGCGGATGATCGCATTCTCGTCATTCGTCGCTTCAATCCGGTTTCGGTCGCCTCGCGCCAGTCATTGCGCAGGGTTGTTCAGATGATCCTTAAGGTAGTCCTTCTCGCCGTCGGCGTTGATGGCTTCCAGCGTCGCCAGCTTCCCGGCGGCATCAAACAGCGGAACCAGTAGGGCGTCCGTCCATCCGCGTTGGGGCCATGCGCCACGCCGCACCAGCGAGAAGAGATTGACGCGCTTCTTCATCGCATAGGGATGGTCGGCGGACTCGTCGCGCTTCCCATCGCCGTAGATTAGCTTCGCCTGTTGCGCTGCTTCGGCGTGTTGCGCGTCGCGCTCGACTTCGGCCTGTTTTCGCGCTTCCTCTATCTGACGCCGCCATGCCCGCCGTTCATTGTCCGACATGGGCTTGTCGCGCTTCGCCTGCCAGTTCTCATGCAGGCCAGTGGACCAGTCGCCGAAACTACCGCCCATGCCGTCGGCAAAGAGTTTGCACCATCCCGCCGTGTTGCCGTTGCGCTTGCCGATGCCAGGGAAGCGATGCAGTTTGTCCGGTTCGATCACGTCGGGAGGTGTCAGGCCCGCCGCGATGATGGTGTCGCGGAATTGTTCAATAGGATGGGCTGTCATTTGCACCTCCTCTGCCATCCGCGCTTTCGCTGGCGATTGATGCGGCTCGATTTGGCGAGATTGAACCGGCCCCCAGCGGGTCGGCTCCGGTATGATTCGACCTATCGGAAGTCTTCGGCCCCGCACCGTGCCAGCGGTCGCGGGGCTTGTTGTTTTTTGTCATGGCTCGCCCCTTTCAAGCCTTGGCAATCAGGGCACGAATATCCTCGACTCGCCACACGGTCACACGCGGCCCGAGTTTCACAGGCTTGGGGAAGCGCCCGGATTTGACGCCATCCCACCAGCACGTTTTCTTGACTGGGATGATCGGGGGGATTGGCGACACCGCTTTTGGGTTGCCAATGATTTGCGGCAAACGCAGAAAACCAGTTTCAGGCAGAGAGTGCATGTATGTGCTCCAAGAAAGTCTGCCGCGCTGAGCATTTCCTCCCTAGCGCAAACAGGATTTCATCGAGCCTGCCGGCGAGTGCCGAGTCTGGCGAGAGCTGGTTAGAGCTTACCTGCCAGAAATAGTCTTACCGCTTGAGTCGGGTAAGGTTCGCTCCAATCGAGCGCAGGCGATGCGCGAACTTTGCCACGCATGGCACGACACCGTCCGTATCAATCCGGTATCGGTCAGTCAGTCTCGCAGATGAATTCTGCGGGACAAAGAAGGCCGATTACGCCACTCGCAAGATTGGTGTTACGTTGCTGTCGCCCTTTTTCCAGGTATCGAGCATGTCGGCCCATTGCTGCATCATCCTGGCGCGGTCGGCCAGATGCTCGGCATGGTTGTAGGTGCGCCGCACCGCATTGGGTTCGGCATGCGCCAACTGGCGCTCGATCCAGTCAGCCGTGTAACCCATCTCGTTCAGGCGCGTGCTGCCCGTTGTCCGGGTGGCATGGGGGCTGTATTTGCCCGCCCAGCCGAGGGCATTCAACGCCTGCCGGAACGATGCCGTCGCCATCGGTTTCGTCTTGTCGTCCCGATGCGGGAACAAGTGAGCATGGCGACCGGTCAAGCCATGCAGCGCACGCAGCATTTCCACCGCCTGCGTGGGCAAGGGGACGACATGCTCCCTGCGCATCTTCATGCGACTGGCAGGAATGCGCCAGATCGCCGCATCCAGATCGAATTCCTCCCACTTCGCTTCGACTGCTTCGCTGGGGCGGGTCAGCGTCAGCCACATCAGGCGGAATGCTGTGATGGTTTCATGCCGCCCGCCGTGCCCCTCGAAGTCGCGCAGTAGTTGGCCGATCTCGGCAATCTCTAGGGGGCGCTTGTGTTGGGTCTTGTTCTTCGGCAGGGCTTCGCGCCACTGATGCACGGGATTGGCATCGACGCGGAAGGTTTCGGCGGCCAACTCGAAGATGCCGAACAGGGTGCGCTTGGCTTCCTCCATGACGGAAACCCCGTTTTTCTCGGCGGCTTTCTTGAGGATGCCGAGGATGAGTGGAGGAGTGACCTGCTTTACCGGCAACTCGCCAATGGTGGGAAACACGATTCGGGTGAGCATATCCAGCCGGCGCTTCTTGGTGATTTCCTCCCAGTCCTTCAGCGCCAGCCATTCCTTGGCCACGGCCTCAAGAGTGGTTGCATTCTCCTGCGCGCGCTTGATGCGCTCAAGCTGCCGATGTTGCGCGGGGTTGATGCCCTGCTTGACCAGCGCCCGCGCCTTGGTGCGCTCGTCCCGTGCCTCGGCCAAGGTGAAGCGCCTGCCATCCCGCCGCGCCTTGGCTTCCTCCGGGGTCTCGCCGCTGGGCGCGTTGGCATAGTCGCCAATGGCAAAGACGCTCTCCTTGATCTTGCCCTCTTCGCGCAACTCGAAGCGGTAGCGCCATGCCTTGACGCCATTGGGCTTGATTTCCAGATACAGCCCGTTGCTGTCCCTCAGTTTGTAGGGCTTGTCCTTGGGTTTGGCATTCCGGCATTGGGTGTCGTTCAACATGGCAGATCTCCGGGTTTCCAGTCATACCCGGTATTTTCTGCCCCGGTTTTGACTCCATACCCGGTATCGTACCCGGTTGATACCCGGCTGACAACGGCAATGATCGGACAATTACGACACGAAAATCACGTCAATATATTGATCTGTAGTGATTTTATTGTCCGCGACGGTTCGCGTGCATCCGAAAGGCTGCTTACACGTTGAACAGGAAGTTGAGCACGTCACCCTCCTTGACGACATACTCCTTGCCTTCGGCGCGCATCTTGCCGGCTTCCTTCGCGCCCTGCTCGCCGCCGCAGGCGATGAAGTCGGCATAGGCGATGGTCTGGGCGCGGATGAAGCCGCGCTCGAAATCGGTGTGGATCACGCCCGCCGCCTGCGGCGCGGTGTCGCCCCGGCGGATGGTCCAGGCGCGCACTTCCTTGGGGCCGACCGTGAAGTAGGTCTGCAGGCCGAGCAGTTGGTAGGCGGCGCGGATCAGGCGGTTGAGGCCGGGTTCGTCCTGGCCGAGGTCGGCCAGGAACACCCGCTTGTCTTCATCGGCCAGGTCGGCGATCTCGGCCTCAATGGCGGCGCAGATGGCGACGACGTCGGCATTCTCCCCGGCCGCATGCGCGACGACCGCGTCGAGATGGGGATTGTTCGCGAAGCCGCCTTCCTTGACGTTGGCGGCATACAGCACGGGTTTTGCGGTGAGCAGGAAGAAGGGACGCAGGTTGTTCCACTCTTCCTTCGAGAGATCGAGCGCGCGCACCGGCTTCGCCTGGTTCAGTTGCGCCATGCACTTTTCGAGCACATCGACGAGCAGCCTGGCCTCCTTGTCGCCGCCCGCCTTCGCCTGTTTGGAGTAGCGCGTCAGCGCCTTCTCGACGGTCGCCAGGTCGGCGAGGCACAGCTCGGTGTCGATCACCTCGATATCGGAGAGCGGATCGACGCTGCCGGAAACATGCACGACGTTCTCGTCGGCGAAGCAGCGGACGACGTGCACGATCGCGTCGGTCTCGCGGATGTTGGCGAGGAACTGGTTGCCGAGCCCTTCGCCCTTGCTGGCGCCGGCGACCAGGCCGGCGATGTCGACGAACTCGACGATGGCCGGCACGACCTTCTGCGGCTTGGCGATTTCGGCCAGTTTGGCGAGGCGCGGATCGGGCACCTCGACGATGCCGATGTTCGGCTCGATGGTGCAAAAGGGATAGTTCTCCGCCGCGATGCCCGATTGGGTCAGCGCGTTGAACAGGGTGGACTTGCCGACGTTGGGCAGGCCGACGATGCCGCATTTGAGGCTCATGGGGTTTCCTTGGGTTCTTCCGTTTTGGGCGCAGCGAGCCGCGCATTGATTTTCTGCGTGGCGGCGTTGAATTCGCTCTTCGCCAGCAGCGGCCAGGCCAGCAGGGCGCGGTCGATGGCGGCGTCGATCTCGCCGGCCTCTTCCTTGCGCGGCGGCTTGAGCACGTAGTTCAGCACGTCGTTCCGGTCGCCCGGATGGCCGATGCCGATCCGGAGCCGCCAGTAGTCCTGCGTGCCGAGGTGGGCGGTGATGTCCTTCAGGCCGTTGTGGCCGCCGAGGCCGCCGCCGAATTTCAGGCGCAGCTGGCCGGGCGGGATGTCGAGCTCGTCATGCACCACCAGCATCTCGGCCGGCTGGATGCGGTAGAAGTGCATCAGCGCCTGCACCGACCGGCCGGAGCGGTTCATGAAGGTCTGCGGCATCAACATATACAAATCGGCGCCGGCCGCGTTGTACTTGGGGCGCCTGGCGACCAGGCCATGGTAGCGGGATTCGCGCGCGAACGAGGCGCCCAGTTCGCGCGCGAGGCGCTCACAAAACCAAAACCCGGCGTTGTGCCGGGTTTCGGAATAGTCGGACCCCGGATTGCCGAGGCCGACGACGAGACGCAAGGGCGAAGACAATCAGGCCTCCGCAGGGCCGTCCCAAGGAGGCCTGCGCCCCCCCGCGGGGGGCAGCGAGCCGGTTTTGCGAGCGTGGGAGACCAAGACGGTTACTTCTTCTCGGCCTTCTTCTCGGCGGCGGCCGGCTTTTTCTCGGTGATGACCTGGGTCTCGACCGGGGCGGCAGCGCTGACTTCATCCGAGGAAGCCCCGGTGCCGCGCATCACCACGGCCGCCACCACGGGGTCGCTGTCGCCATGATGCGCGACCTCGACGCCGGCCGGCAGCCTGAGCTCCGAGACATGCAGCGGATGGCTGCCATCGATGTCCTTGAGGTCGACCTCGATGAACTCGGGCAGATCTTTTGGCAGGCACCGGACGTCGAGCTCGGTGATGACGTGCTGGATCATGCCGCCGCTCAGCTTGATGGCCGGCGCGATCTCGGCGTTGATGAAGTGCAGCGGCACCTTCTGGTGAATCTTGTGATCGGCGTCGATGCGCTGGAAATCGACATGCCTGATCTGCAGCTTGTAGGCGTGCATCTGCACGTCGCGCAGCAGGCACATCTGCCGGGTGTCGGCGATGCTCATGTTGATGACGGAAGAGTGGAAGGCTTCCTTGCGCAGCGCCTGGTAGAGCTCGTTGTGGTCGAACTCGACCAGCTGCGGCGCGGCGGCGCCGCCGTAGAGGATGCCGGGTACCCGGCCGGCGCGACGCAGGCGGCGGCTCGCACTCGATCCCTGCTGTTCGCGCTGGGTTGCGTTGATCTCAAATTGCATGGTGTGCTCCAGAAAAATGTCCTGCCCGCGACCAGGCCGGACGGTTAAGAAAACCTTATTCCATGAACAGCGACGAGACGGATTCTTCGTTGCTGATGCGGATGATGGTTTCGGCCAGCAGCCCGGCGATCGAGACGACGCGAATCTTCTCGCAGGCGAGGGCGTCGTCGCGCAGCGGGATGGTGTCGGTAACAACCAGCTCGTCGAGCTCGGATTCGGCGATGCGCGGAATCGCGCTGCCGGACAGCACCGGGTGGGTACAGTAGGCCATCACCTTCTTGGCGCCGTGCTCCTTGAGCGCGCGCGCGGCCTTGACCAAGGTGCCGGCGGTATCGACGATGTCGTCCATGATCACGCAGCTGCGGCCGTCGACTTCGCCGATGATGTGCATCACCTCGGAAACGTTGGCGCGCGGGCGGCGCTTGTCGATGATCGCCAGGTCGGTTTCGAGGCGCTTGGCGGCCGCGCGGGCGCGCAGCACGCCGCCGACGTCGGGCGAGACGACCAGCAGGTCGTCGTGGCGCTGCCTCCAGATGTCGCCGAGCAGGATCGGCGTGGCGTAAATGTTGTCGACCGGGATGTCGAAGAAGCCCTGGATCTGGTCGGCGTGCAGATCGACGGTCAGCACGCGCTGCACGCCGACGGCCTGCAGCATGTTGGCGACCACCTTGGCCGCGATCGGCACGCGCGCGGAACGCGGGCGGCGGTCCTGGCGGGCGTAGCCGAAATAGGGCACGGCGGCGGTGATGCGCCCGGCCGAGGCGCGCTTGAGCGCATCGACGAGGATCACCAGCTCCATCAGATTGTCGTTGGCGGGCGCGCAGGTGGGCTGGAGGATGAAGGCATCCTTGCCGCGCACGTTCTCGAGCAGCTCGACATTGCTTTCGCCGTCGGAGAACCGGCCGACGCTGGCCCGGCCGACTGACAGATTGAGACGCCTGGCGACGTCGGACGCCAACTTCGGATTGGCGTTGCCGGTGAAGATCATCAGACTGTCGTAGGCCATGGCGTCCCCGAAAGCGAAACGGGCAGCCGTTAGAGCCTGCTCGCGGTATTCTGGCTGGGGAGGAAGGATTCGAACCCTCGTATGCCGGAATCAAAATCCGGTGCCTTAACCAACTTGGCGACTCCCCAAATCCGCCCGCGCGCGGCGACGGCGCAGCGCGAAAGGACGCGGATTCTCCGGGTTTTGCGGTTTCCTGTCAATGCGCTACGGCGAGCACGTAGAATCTCCGCGTGCGCACCGATATCCTGACGCTGCCCAACCTGATCACCTTCGCCCGCCTCGGCCTGCTGCCGATCCTGTTGTGGGCGCTGGCGGTGCGCGAGTATGGGATGGCGTTCGCGCTGTTCGTCGCCGCCAGCGTCGGCGACGGACTGGATGGTTTCCTCGCGCGCAAGCTCAACCAGAGGTCGCGCCTCGGCGCCCTGCTCGACCCGATCGCCGACAAGCTCACCATCCTCGGCATCGCCTGGGTCCTCGCCACGCAGGGCATCCTGCCGGTCTGGATCGCCGCCCTGATGACTCTGCGCGACCTGATCATCGTCGCCGGCGCCCTGGCCTACCGCCAGCTCGTCGGGTCGATCGAGATGGCGCCGACGCGGCTCTCGAAGCTCAACACCGTGCTCGAATTCCTGCTGCTTGCGCTCGCCCTGATGCTGGCGAACCGCTGGATTCCCGCCGAGCCCTGGCTGGGCCCCTATCTGCTCGTCGTCGCCTGCACCGTCGTCGCCTCCGGCACGCAATATGTCTGGGTCTGGGGGCGCAGGGCGAAGGCCCACCACGATGCGCATCGGCATTGATCGCGGAGCGCTGCGTTAGATGAGCGCCGCCGCGGTCAACCCCTGGGCGCGCATCTTCGCCCCCTTCGCGGTCGGATACTTCCTCTCCTATCTGCTGAGAAACGCCAATGCCGTCATCTCGCCCGAACTGCGCGGCGACCTCGGCCTGACCGCCGCCGACCTCGGCCTGCTGACCTCGGTCTATCTGCTGGCCTTCGGCCTCTTCCAACTGCCCCTGGGGGTCCTGCTCGACCGTTACGGCCCGCGCCGCGTCGAAGCCGCGCTCCTGCTCGTCTGCGCCCTCGGCTGCGCGCTGTTCGCCTTCGGCTCGAGCATGTCCGAGCTCGCCGTGGCGCGCGCCCTGATCGGCCTCGGCGTGTCGGCCTGCCTGATGGCCAGCTTCAAGTCGTTCTCGCTGTGGTTCCCGCTCGAGCGCCAGGCTTCCCTCAATGCGGCCATCATGGCGGCCGGCGGCCTCGGCGCCCTGGCGGCCAGCTCGCCGCTCGGGGCGTTGCTGCCGGTGCTGGGCTGGCGCGGCATCTTCCTCGCGCTGGCCGTTTTCGCCCTGGCGGTGGCGGCGCTGATCTTTACCACGCCGGAAAGGCCCGGCGGCGCGCAGCGCGAATCCTTCGGCCAGCAGTTCGCCGGCCTCGGCGCGATCTTCGCCAGCCGCGCCTACTGGCGCTATGCGCCGCAGACCACGATGATCGTCGGCGGTTTCATGGCCTTGCAGGGCCTCTGGGCACTGCCCTTCATGATGACGGTCAACGGCATGACGCGCACAGCGGCGGCCTTCCACCTGCTGCTGATGGCCGGCGCGATGCTGGTGGGCTTCCTGCTCATCGCCTTCCTGGTGCGCCGACTCGCCCGGGCAGGTCTTCCCCCCGCGCGCCTGCTCGCCATCGGCATGGGCGGCGGCATGGCCGTCATGCTCTGCATCGTGCTGCAGATCGGGCCGAGCTGGCTGCTCTGGCCTGGCCTCGGCCTGATGTTCGCGGTGGGCAATCTCGCCTATGCGCTGCTCTCCGCCGAGTTTCCCGTCGCACTGGCCGGGCGCGTCAACACGGCCCTGAATTTCGGCGCCTTCGCGGGCGCCTTCGCGGTCCAGTGGCTGTTCGGCGTCGCCGTCGATGGTCTCCAGGCAGCCGGCTACGCCGCCGGCAGCGCCTACCGCATCAGCCTGGCCGGACTGCTCGTGTTGCAGATGGCCGGCTGGCTCTGGTTCTTGTTCGGCAGCGCGGCTCAGCGCAGGCCGAGGTCGCTCGCATAAGCCGCGCCGGGATAGTGGAAGGCCACCGGGCCGTCCGGCCGGGCATGGATGAACTGGGCCACCGCGGGATCGGACGAGCCGCGCAGCTCGTCGGGCGTGCCGCCGGCCACCACCACGCCGTCGTGGATCAAATAAGCCAGATCGACCACCTTCAAGGTTTCCGGCACGTCGTAGGTCACGACGATGGACGTGACGCCCAGCGCGTCGTTGAGCCGCCGGATCAGCTGCGCAATCACGTTGAGGGAAATCGGGTCGAGGCCGGCGAAGGGCTCGTCGTACATCGTCAGCACCGGGTCGAGCGCGATGGCGCGCGCCAGCGCCACGCGCCGCGCCATGCCGCCCGAGAGCTCGTTGGGCATCAGCCGGCTGGCGCCGCGCAGCCCCACCGCGTGCAGCTTCATCAGCACCAGGTCGTGGATGACTTCCTCCGGCAGCGACCCGATCAGTTCGCGCATCGGGAAGGCGATGTTTTCATAGACGGAAATGTCGGAAAACAGGCCGCCGGCCTGGAACATCATGCCCATCTCGCGGCGCAGCCGGTACAGCCCCGCGTTGTCGAGTTCATGCACGATCTTGCCGGCGAAGCGCACCCGGCCGCGCTGCGGCCCGATCTGGCCGCCGATCAGGCGCAGGATGGTGCTCTTGCCCGCGCCGCTCACGCCCAGGATGCCGACCACCTTGCCGCGCGGCACGGCCAGGTCGACGCCGCGCAGCACGCGGTTCGACCCGTAGGCGAAATGCAGGTCTTCGATTTCGATCAGGTTTTCTTTGCTGCTCATCGTCGTTTGCTCGTTCGGGCTTGGCAGTTTACCGCTTGGGACCTATTGTTTTACTGCGGCAGATTCGTCAGCCGCTGATACAGCGCGAACAGGAAGGCCACGCGCTCGCCGTCGGTGGCCCATTTCGCCTTGACGCCGAGCGCGTGGGCGGAGGCGGCATAGGCCGCATCCACCGCGCGGTCGAGTTCGCGGTGGGCCTTGACCAGCGTGGGCGGCATCAGGTCGGGATCGTAGAGCGTCGCCAGCGTCGTCGCCGCGTCGCGGGCGAACTCGGCGGCGCGGGCATCGAGCACCGCCTGCGCATAGGCTGCGATGTCGGCGGTCTGCTTCTCCGTCGGCGCGGTCGGCCACGGGAAGTTGTTGTAGACGATCTGCGCCGAGTAGCGGTAGCGGCTTTCGAGTCGACCGGCGACATAGCGCACCCAGCTGTTGTGCATGGTCGAGGTGAGGATGCCGAAGTGGAAAGGCGTGGCGTCGGGAACGATCAATGTCGCGTTGCTGGCGATCGTATCGGCGCCCAGAAAGCCGATGGGAATGAAACGCCGCCGCTCGGATGAAACGCTCGGAATCAGCAGGTAGGGGCCGCCGGGTTGGCGTATCTCGCCGAACAGAGAGGGTGTCGCAGCAAGTTCGCGCGTCGTCGGACGGCTGCTCGCCGCGCGTAATTGCTTGACGGCAGTCACGCGCGCAGCCACGGCGGACATGGCCTTGAGTTCCGCCGCCGGGCAATCGACCAGCCAGAGGCACCAGCGCGGAACGCGGTTGATGAATTCATCGGCGCCCATGAAGGGCCGAATCCATTTCTCCGCTGCCGGTTCGGTGCGCAGCAGTTCGCGCTTCTCGGCGTCGGACAGCAACAGGTTTCCTCCGTCGTTGGGCATGCTGCCGAAGACGATCGGCGGCACGGGCGAAATCGGCTGGCGACGCGAAGGCAGTACGGTCTCGGCGGCGTCGACGAGATAGGGATTGATGCTCGCCGCCTTGACTTCGTGCGGCTCGCCGTCGGGCGTCTCGTATTCGAAAAGTCGGCGCTGGCGGGACGGCACATTATTTGACTGAGCGCCGAAGCCGACGATCACGCAGTGCACCGCCGCCCTGCCCGGCGCCTCGTTCATCCACTTGAAGGTGCGATGGGCGAACCGGATGCGGATGCCCTGGTTCAGCAGCCAGCCCCACAGCACGCCGACCTGTTCGCCCTGCGTGATGCTGTTGGTCGAGACGAAGGCGCAGCGCACTGCGCGGCGGGCCTGCTGCTCGACCTCGGCGGCGTCGAGGAACATGTCGTGCATCGCGTGCTCGCCCTTGCCGAAGCGCACGTCCTTGAACTTCTTGCGCCCCGGCGCGGCGCGCTCGACGATCTGGCCGAAGGGATTGATCTCGGCGGTGACGTAACGCGCCGCCTTGACATACCAGCCGGCGACGAAATCGAGCACGCCGGCGCCATGGATGCCGGTGCAGACCTGCGCGAGGTCGGCCTTCTGCTCCGGGGTCTGGTGCTGTTTGCCGACGAAAGGCGGATTGCCGAGGATGTAATTCAGCCGCGTCGGCGGCACGAACTCGGCCCAGTCGAGCTGCAGCGCGTTGCCGTGGCGGATGTGCGCGCTTTTCACCAGCGGGATGCGCAGGATCGGCTCGCCGAAGACTTCGCTCGCCTCGATGTTCATCTGGTGGTCGGTCAGCCACATGGCGACCTGCGCCACCTGTGCGGGAAATTCCTCGATCTCGATGCCGTAGAACTGATCGACATCGACGGCGATGGGCAGTGCGCCCCAGCGCTGGCCGAGCTTTTCCGCGGCCTGGAGCACGTCGATTTCGAGCCGCCGCAACTCGCGGTAGGAGATGACGAGAAAGTTGCCGCAGCCGCAGGCCGGATCGAGGAAGGTCAGGCGCGCAAGCTTCTTCTGGAATTCGAACAGCAGGTTCTTGTTGGCCTTGACCTGCTCGAACTCGGCGCGCAGTTCGTCCATGAACAGCGGACCGATCAGCTTGAGGATGTTGGCTTCGCCGGTGTAGTGCGCGCCGAGCTGGCGCCGGCGGTCGCGCGCGTCGAGTTCGATCACGGCCTGGAGCATCGCGCCGAAGATGGCCGGCGAGATCATGCCCCAGTTCATGCCGCACAGGTCGATCAGCAGACCGCACATTTCCTTGCTGAACACCGGTGGATCGAGGCGTTCCTCGAACAGCCGGCCATTCACGTAGGGGAAAGCGGCGAAGATTTCCGGCGTCGATTTCTGCCGCTTGTCATAGGGCTGGTTCAGTACGACGAACAGGCGGCCCAGCTGATCGCCGAGATCGGCACCATCCTCCTGCGCGTGGTTCTCGACCAGATCCTGCAGCGCGTCCTTGGGCTGGAAGATGCCGGTGTCGTCGGCGAACAGGCTGAACAGCAGCCGGACGAGAAAAACTTCAAGGGCATGGCCGTCGTAGCCATCGCGCTTGAGCAGATCGTGCAGATCGCCCATCTTCTGCACGGCCTCGACGTTGATCGGGTCCTGCTCGCGCACCTTCTGGCGACGATAGCCGGCGAAGAATTCGTTCCAGAAGGTTTGCGCTTCGGCACGCTCCGAGCTCACGCCGGCCCAGTCATGGGCGAAACGTTGGGCGTTGGTGCGTATCTCGGACCAGGTCAGCGGCATGGCGCGGCTAAGGATATGAATGCCGCATCATAGCCGAGGCGCTAAAACTCCAGCGGATCGACGTCGAGATGCCAGCGCAGTTCGCGCGGCGTCCTCAGGCCGTAAAGCGTTTCCATCCATGCGGTCAGGAATCCCTGCAGGGCCGGCCGGCTGCGCGACTCGACGAGCAGTTGCGCGCGTTCGCGGTTCTTGAGGCGCGCGAGGCGCATCGGCACCGGGTCATAGCGCAGCACCTCCGCAAAGGCCGGCGCCCGCTCGACGGCGGCATGGAGGAAATCGAGTGCCTGTTTCAATTCGGGTGCTTCCGCGCGCAGCATGGCCTGGAAGGTGAAGGGCGGGAAACCCGCGACCTCGCGCTCCGCCAGCTGCGCCTGCGCGAAGGCGGCGTAATCATGATCGCGCAGCGCGCGGTAGAGCGGGTGGTCGGGATACTCGGTCTGGATCAGCACCTCGCCCGGCAGGTCGTGGCGACCGCTGCGCCCGCCCACCTGCATGAGTTGCGCGAACAGCCGTTCCGGCGCGCGAAAATCGGCGGCGAAGAGCGCGGCGTCGGCCCCGACCACGCCGACCAGCGTGAGTTTCGGAAAATCGTGGCCTTTCGCCAGCATCTGCGTGCCGACCAGGATGTCGGCCTCGCCGGCATGGATCGCTGCCAGCAGCGCCTGCCATTTTTTCGGCGAGTCGGCCGAGTCGCGGTCGATGCGCAGGATGCGCGCTTCCGGAAACAGCGCGGCAAGCCGCTCCTCCAGCCGCTGCGTGCCGCGCCCGAAAGGCTGCAGGTCGAGGTTGCCGCAATCGGGACAGGCATGGGGAATCGCCATCTCGAGCCCGCAATGGTGGCAGCGCAGCCGGCGGTCGGCGAGGTGCAGCACGAGATTGGCGGCGCAGCGCCGGCAGTGCGAGATCCAGCCGCAGGCCGGGCAGGCCAGCACGGGCGCGTAGCCGCGCCGGTTGAGGAACAGCAGGCTCTGCTCGCCGCGCCGCAAACGCTCGCCCACCGCCGCGATCAGCTCGGCGGAAAGCCCGTCCTGCAATTTCTGCTTGCGCGTATCGACAGTGGCGACGCTCGGCAGCTCGGCGGCGGCCACGGCGCGTTCCGGCAGTTCGAGCTTGGTGTAACGGCCGCTCTCGGCATGGTGGAAGGTTTCGAGCGAGGGGGTGGCCGAACCGAGCACGATGGGGATGCCACGCTGGTGCGCGCGGTAGATCGCCACGTCGCGCGCCGAGTAGCGCAGGCCGTCCTGCTGCTTGAAGGAGGCGTCGTGCTCCTCGTCGACGACGATCAGCGCGAGGCGCGGCAGCGGCATGAAGACCGAGAGCCGCGTGCCGAGCACGATGTCCGCCGATCCGTCGAGCGCGGACAGGAAGGCGCGCGCGCGCGCGGCATCCGCCACACCGCTGTGGGCCGACACCACGTTCTTGCGTGGAAAGCGGGCGCTCACACGGGATTCGAGTTGCGGCGTCAGCGCGATCTCGGGGACGAGCATGAGCGCCTGTCCGCCGCGCGCGAGGACGGCCGCGATGGCGCGCAGATAGACCTCGGTCTTGCCGCTGCCGGTGACGCCGTGCAGCAGGAAAGTCCGGAAGCCACTCGCGTTGCCGATGGCGGCAATGGCGGCTGACTGGTCGGCGGTCGCCACGTTGCTGCTCGGCGCCGTCTCCACCGTCTCCATATTGGAGGCTCGCCGGCCTTCTGCCGTCTCGCCAGCGCCGACCCGCCCGAAGGGCGCAGGACGCCACGTAGTGGCGGTCCCGAGCGAGGCGAGGGATTCGGCGAAGCCGAACACTTTGGGCTTCAGCGCACGCGGCAGCTTGCCTTTTCTCAGCAGCGGCGGCAGCGCGAAGGCCATGACCTGGCCGAGCGGGTGATGGTAATAGCGCGCGCAGAAGCGGCAAAGCTCGATCCAGTCGGCAGGCAGCGCCGGCAGGCCGTCGATGAGTTCGGCGGACTTCAGCTTTTCGGCCGGCTGGTCGCTCCGTTCAACTTCGCCCAAGACCACGCCGATCTTGTTTCCCGATCCGAACGGCGCCCACGCCAAGCGTCCGGTCGTGGCGGCTGCCGGCGCCGTCAGCCGGTAGTCGAACGACCGCGGCAGGGGAACATCGAGGGCGATGCGAACCAGGTTCACTTAGGGCGCTTCCTTCGATCGATTCTTAATTAATCACCTTAATCACTTGCCGGATAAGTGTTTTTTGATATTAGGCCCCGGCATGTGGATAATTTTGTGAATAACGGGAGGCGACTTTTATTTGTCCTCTTGATTTTCCTGAAAAAGTCATATAGGAGAAATATTTGTCATCAAGATAGTCGCGTTTAAACAATGAGTTGAGCGAATCTGTATGACAGCCTGCCCATGACCGCGATCCTGGCGCGCGCAACGCCCTGCTGTGCATAAGTCGCTTGCCGATGCCGGGCAAATCCCTCTCGGGATGCGGCTGCGCGAGCGGACCGGCGCCGCGAGGCCGGCGCTCAGCGGCTTTCCGTTTGGCTCATTCGCGCCGGTGGGCGTGCACCGCTTCGACCAGCGCCGTGACGCTTTCGGGCGGCGTGTGCTGGTTGATGCCGTGGCCGAGATTGAACGCATGCCCGGTATTGCCGCCACCCGCCGCCGCGTAGCCGTCGAGGATGCGCGTCGCCTCCTGCGCCACCGCTTCCGGGGAGGCGAACAGCGTCAGCGGATCCATGTTGCCCTGCAACGCCAGCTTGCCATTCACGCGCCGGCGGGCAGCCCCGAGATCGGTGGTCCAGTCGAGGCCGACCGCGTCGCAGCCGGAAGCCGCGATCTTCTCGAGCCACTGGCCGCCGCCCTTGGTGAACACGATGCAGGGAATCCGCTCGCCGTCGTGGGTCTTTTTCAGGCCGTCGATCACCTGCCTCATGTAGGCCAGCGAGAATTCCTCGTAGGCGGCGTGCGAGAGCGCCCCGCCCCAGGTATCGAAAATCTGCACCGCCTGCGCGCCGCACTCGATCTGGGCGTTGAGGTAGTCGGTCACGGCCCGGGCGTTGACCGCAAGGATGCGATGCAGCAGATCGGGCCGGTCGTAGAGCATGGTCTTGACCCGGCGGAAATCGTCGGACGAGCCGCCTTCGACCATGTAGCAGGCCAGCGTGAAGGGCGAGCCCGAGAAGCCGATCAGCGGCACGCTGTTCGCCAGCGCGCGACGGATCTCGGCGACGGCGTCCAGCACGTAGCGCAGATGGTCGTAGGGATCGGGCGCCGTCAGGTCGCGGATCGCCCATTCCTCGCGCAGCGGCCGCTCGAACTTCGGCCCTTCGCCCTCGGCGAAATACAGGCCCAGCCCCATCGCGTCGGGCACGGTGAGGATGTCGGAAAACAGGATCGCGGCGTCGAGGTCGTAGCGCGCCAGCGGCTGCAGGGTCACCTCGCAGGCGAGGCTGGGCGTCTTGCACAGATTGAGGAAGTTGCCGGCGCGCTTGCGCGTCTCGCAATACTCCGGCAGGTAGCGGCCCGCCTGCCGCATCAGCCAGAGCGGCGTGTAGTCGGTCGGCTCGCGCAGCAGCGCGCGCAGGAAGTTGTCGTTCTTGGGACGGGCCATGATCCGGATTCCTATCGGTGCATCGAATTATCGCATGCCACCCATGACGAAAACGCGGAGAATGCCATCCGATAATTCCAGGGGAGAGCATCATGGCGCGACAAATCGGCGTTCTTACCGCCGGCGGCGACAGCCCCGGCCTCAACGCGGCGCTGCGCGGCGTCGGCAAGGCCGCGATGGGCCATTACAAGATGCATGTGATCGGTTTTCGCGACGGCTTTCGCGGCCTGATGGAAAACCGCACGATGGCGCTCGACGGCGGCCAGCTTTCGGGCATCCTCACGGTCGGCGGCACCATTCTCGGCACCAGCCGCGACAAGCCGCACAAGATGCCGGTTGGCGGCAAGCTGCTCGACATGACCGACGCGATCGTCGGCAACTATCACGACAACCATCTCGACTGCCTGGTTTGCCTCGGCGGCGGCGGCACGCTGAAGAACGCGCTGCGCCTCAAGGAAAAGGGGCTCAACGTCATCAACCTGCCGAAGACCATCGACAACGACGTCTGGGGCACCGACACCACCTTCGGCTTCGACACCGCGCTTTCCATCGCCACCGAATGCATCGACCGGCTGCACAGCACGGCGCACAGCCACCACCGCATCATCGTCGTCGAGATCATGGGCCATCGCGCCGGCTGGCTCGCACTCGGCGCGGGCATCGCCGGCGGCGCCGACGTGATCCTGATCCCCGAAATTCCCTATGACGCAAACAGCATCGCCGAATCGATCCGCGAGCGCAGCCGCAAGGGACGTCCGTTCAGCATCGTCGCCGTCGCCGAAGGCGCGATTTCCCGGCAGGATCTCGCCGCGATGACCGCGGCCAAGCTGAAGAAGAAGGCCGCGGCCGGCCTCAAGGACGCGCGCAAAATGGACGATACGGAAGCCGACGCGGCCGAACTGGTCTGGGCCGACCGCACGCTGCGGCTTGCCCAGCAGCTCGAAAAGCTGACCGGCCTCGAGGCCCGGCTGACCATCCTCGGCCATCTGCAGCGCGGCGGCACCCCTTCGGCGGCCGATCGCATCCTCGCCACCCGGCTCGGCACCGCCGCCGCCGACCTGATCGCCAAGAAGCGCTACGGCGTGCTGGTCGCAGCCCACGGCGAGGGCACGCGCCCGGCGAAGATCGAGGACTGCGCCGGCAAGGTCAAGACCGTGCCGGCGGATCATCCGCTGGTGGTTTCGGCGCGGCGGGTGGGGACGAATTTCGGGGACTGAACGCGCCCCGGTGTTGCCCGACTACGCCATAAACTCGGCAAAGTTGTCGATGGCCGGATAGCCGCGCGTGTCCTTCGGGGGCAGCCGGGTGTCGGGCGTGCGCACGGCGACGAGATGGCGGATGCCGTAGGCGCGCGCGGCGTCGAGCACCGGCAGGCTGTCGTCGACGAGCAGCGTGCGCGCGGGGTCGAAGGGTTCGGCTTCCTGCAGCCTCTCCCAGAAACCGCGCTCCTCCTTGGCAAAGCCGAGCGCATGCGAGCTGACGATGGCATCGAAATGCGGCGCGAGGCCGGTCTTCGCCATCTTGAGCGTGAGGGTCTTGTGATGGGCGTTGGTGGCCAGCACCAGGCGCTTGCCGACCTTGCGCATCGCGTAAAGGAAGTCCTGGACGGCCGGATGGACGGCGATCAGGTGGGCGACCTCTTCCTTGAGCTGCATGATGTCGAGTTCGAGCTCGGTTTCCCAGAAATCGACCGAATACCACTCAAGGGTGCCGGCGCGCGCGTGATAACGCGCCATCAGCTCCTCGCGTGCCGCCTCGCGCGCCAGGCCGCGCGCCTCGGCGTAGCGCAGCGGCACGTGGGCCTGCCAGAAGTGGTTGTCGAAATGGAGATCGAGCAGCGTGCCGTCCATGTCGAGCAGGACGGTGTCGATCGCGTCCCAGTCGATCAGGGCCACGCTCATGGGCGCACTCATGGCCGCACTCATGGCCGCAAATAGACCCAGCCGGCCTGCTGGCGCCTCATCAGCTCGACATAGCCGGCGGCGCTGACCTTCACTCCTTCGATCAGGTCTTCCCTGGGGATTTTCAGCGCCTTCATCGTGTTGCCGCAGGCGACGAATTCGACGCCCGCGGCCAGCGCATCCTGCACGCCGTTGGCGGCGAGCGACTCGGCGGTCAGCATGCCGAGCCCCGGGCCGATGGCGACGAGCGCGACAGCCACGTTCTTCGGGCCGAGTTCGGCCTGGATGTTCCTGATATTGACGAGCACCTCGTTCCACTTCTTCACGCTTTCCTCGTTGACCTGGATCGCGACACGGCTTTTCGCCGCCTGGGCCGTCTTGCCCGCGCCGATTTTCTCGGCAGCGACGGCGGGCGCTGCCGAAATGCAGAACAGCGCGGCAAGGATCGAAGCGTGCTGCAGGGAAGGTTTCATCGTGGCGGCCTCGTCTGGTACTTTCGGCCCGGCGGGTCGATGCGGTTCCGATTGTAGGCTTACGCTATCATCCGCGGCACATAATTGCGACCAGAACAACTTTCGCGCCTGACCGGCAGGACCGCCGGCGGAAGTGGGGAACATGAGCCAATATCCCGAAATCCCGGTTCCCGGCCTCGACGCCTGGAACAAGGCCGCCGCAAAATCGGCGCCCGAGGGCGACGTGACGCAGCTGAACTGGGTGACGCCGGAAGGACTGACCGTCAAGCCGCTGTACACCAAGGCCGACACGGCCGACCTGCCCTACGCCGACACGCTGCCGGGCTTCGCGCCCTTCCTGCGCGGCCCGCAGGCGACCATGTATGCGGCGCGGCCCTGGACGATCCGCCAGTACGCCGGCTTCTCGACCGCCGAGGAATCCAACGCCTTCTACCGCAAGGCGCTGGCCGCCGGCGCGCAGGGCGTTTCTGTGGCCTTCGATTTGGCGACCCACCGCGGCTACGATTCAGACCACCCGCGCGTCGTCGGCGACGTCGGGAAAGCGGGGGTCGCGATCGACTCGGTCGAGGACATGAAGATCCTCTTCGCCGGCATTCCGCTCGACCAGGTCTCGGTGTCGATGACCATGAACGGCGCGGTGCTGCCGGTGCTGGCGGGCTATATCGTCGCCGCCGAGGAACAGGGCGTCAGCCAGGACAAACTATCGGGGACGATCCAGAACGACATCCTCAAGGAGTTCATGGTTCGCAATACCTACATCTATCCGCCCGCGCCGTCGATGCGCATCGTCGCCGACATCATCGGCTACACGGCGCAGCACATGCCGAAGTTCAACTCGATCTCGATCTCCGGCTACCACATCCAGGAAGCCGGGGCGACGCAGGCGCTGGAGCTGGCCTTCACGCTGGCCGACGGGATGGAATACGTGCGCACCGCGATGAAGAGCGGGCTGGACGTCGACACCTTCGCCGGCCGCCTCTCGTTCTTCTTCGCCATCGGCATGAACTTCTATCTCGAAGTCGCCAAGCTGCGCGCGGCGCGCCTGCTGTGGTGGCGCATCATGCAGGACTTCGGCGCCAAGAACCCCAAGTCGCAGATGCTGCGCACCCACTGCCAGACCTCGGGCTGGTCGCTGACCGAGCAGGACCCGTACAACAACGTGGTGCGCACGACGATCGAGGCCATGGCCGCCGTGTTCGGCGGCACGCAAAGCTTGCACACCAACGCCTTCGACGAGGCGATCGCGCTGCCGACCGAGTTCTCGGCGCGCATCGCCCGCAACACGCAGATCCTGATCCAGGAAGAGACGCACATCACCCGCGTCGTCGATCCCTGGGCCGGCAGCTACCTGATGGAGAAGCTGACGCAGGACATGGCCGACATGGCCTGGGGCATCATCGAAGAGGTCGAGAAGATGGGCGGCATGACCCATGCCGTCGAGACGGGCTGGGCCAAGCTGCAGATCGAGAAGTGCGCGGCCGAGAAGCAGGCGCGCATCGACTCGGGGCAGGACGTGATCGTCGGCGTCAACAAGTACAAGCTGGCGCGGGAGGATGCGGTTGAGACGCGCGAAGTCGACAACCACGCGGTGCGGGATGCGCAGATCGCGCGGCTGCAGAAAATAAAAGTCAGTCGCGACCAGACGGCAGTGCAGGCAGCGCTCGAGGCGCTGACCGCGGCAGCGAAGTCTGGCGCGGGCAACCTGCTCGACCTCGCGATCAAGGCAACCCGGCTAAGAGCAACCGTCGGCGAAATCTCGGATGCGCTCGAAAAGGTGTTCGGCCGCCATCGCGCCACCCATCAGGTCGTGTCCGGCGTCTATTCCGCCGCATATGGTGGCGGGGGCGCGAGTCCGGGCATCGACGAACTGCGCGAGCAGATCGAGGATTTCGCCGCCAGCGAAGGTCGCCGGCCGCGCATCATGATCGCCAAGCTCGGCCAGGACGGCCACGACCGCGGCGCCAAGGTCGTCGCCACCGCCTTCGCCGACCTCGGCTTCGATGTCGACATCGGCCCGCTGTTCCAGACGCCCGAGGAGGCGGCGCGCCAGGCGATGGAAAACGACGTGCATGCGATCGGCGTGTCGACGCTCGCCGCCGGCCACAAGACGCTGGTGCCGCAGCTCGTCGCCGCGCTGAAACAGGAGGGCGCGGCCGACATCGCCGTCTTCGTCGGCGGCGTCATCCCAGCACAGGACTACGAAGCACTGAAGGCCATCGGCGTGAAGGGCATCTTCGGTCCCGGCACCCCGATCCCGCAGTGCGCAGACGAGGTACTGCGCGCGATTCGCGCCGCTTGAAGATGCAGGCAGCCGGCTTGCCTCCGGAAGATCGCGAGCTCGTCGATGGCGTGATCGCCGGCCGGCGCCGTGCGCTGGCCAAGGCCATCACGCTGATCGAATCGGCGCGCCACGACCATCAGGTGCGCGCCGTCGCCGTGCTCGACGCGCTGCTGCCGCACACCGGCCGCGCGCTGCGCATCGGCCTGACCGGCGTGCCGGGGGTGGGCAAGTCGACCTTCATCGAGGCCTTCGGCCTGCACCTGATCGCGCAGGGGCTCAAGGTCGCCGTGCTGGCGATCGACCCGTCGTCGTCGCGCAGCGGCGGCTCCATCCTCGGCGACAAGACGCGCATGGAGCGGCTCGCGCAGCAGGAGGCCGCCTTCATCCGCCCCTCGCCCTCGTCCGGCACGCTCGGCGGCGTGGCCGAGAAGACACGCGAGGCGCTGCTGGCCTGCGAGGCCGCCGGCTTCGACGTGGTGATCGTCGAGACGGTCGGCGTCGGGCAGAGCGAGACGGTCGTGGCGGGCATGACCGATGTCTTCGTCCTGCTGCAGCTGCCCAATGCCGGCGACGACCTGCAGGCGATCAAGAAGGGCATCATGGAACTGGCCGACCTGGTGATCTACAACAAGGCCGATCTCGACGCCGCCGCGGCCGAGCGCGCCTGTCTGCAGATGCGCTCCGCGCTGGCGCTGCTGCATGCCTCCAGCCCGCACTGGCAGCCGCCGGTCATGCCCACCAGCGCGCTGCACGGGCAGGGCATCGACCGGATCTGGCAGACCCTGCAGGACTATCGCGCCGCCATGACGGCGTGCGGCGAGTTGGCGGCGAAACGCAGGCGCCAGGCGCTCGACTGGATGTGGTCGCTGATCGACGCGGGCCTGCGCCACCGCTTCCGCGAGCATCCCGCGGTGCAGGCGACGCTGCCCGGCATCACGCAGGCCGTGACGGCCGGAGTTGTGTCGCCGACCGCGGGCGCACACCGCTTGCTGAACCTGATGAACCGGTATTTCTAGGAATCATTGTAGGAGAACGCCATGCACGAAATCATCGAACAACTCGACCAGAAGCGCGAGCGGGCCCGCCTCGGCGGCGGCCGGAAGCGCATCGACGCCCAGCACAAGAAGGGCAAGCTGACGGCGCGCGAACGCATCGAACTGCTGCTCGACGACGGCACCTTCGAAGAGTGGGACATGTTCAAGGAGCACCGCTGCACCGACTTCGGCATGGACGAAACCAAGATCCCGTCCGACGGCGTCGTCACCGGCTACGGCACCATCAACGGCCGCATGGTGTTCGTCTTCTCGCAGGACTTCACGGTCTTCGGCGGTGCGCTGTCCGAGGCGCACGCCGAGAAGATCTGCAAGATCATGGACCAGGCGATGCAGGTCGGCGCTCCGGTGATCGGCCTCAACGACTCGGGCGGCGCGCGCATCCAGGAAGGCGTCGCGGCGCTGGGGGGCTACGCGGACGTGTTCCAGCGCAACGTCATGGCCAGCGGCGTCGTGCCGCAGATCTCGCTGATCATGGGGCCCTGCGCCGGCGGCGCGGTGTATTCGCCGGCGATGACCGACTTCATCTTCATGGTCAAGGACAGCTCCTACATGTTCGTCACCGGCCCGGAAGTCGTCAAGACCGTGACCCACGAGGAAGTGACCGCCGAGGAGCTCGGCGGCGCGGTGACGCACACCAGCAAGTCCGGCGTCGCCGACCTGGCCTTCGAGAACGACGTCGACGCGTTGATCCTGCTGCGCCGCTTCTTCAACTACCTGCCGCTCAACAACAGGGAAAAGCCGCCGATCCGGCCGACGCAGGACCCGGCCGACCGCCTCGATTTCTCGCTCGACACCCTGGTGCCGGACAACCCGAACAAGCCCTACGACATCAAGGAGCTCATCAGCAAAACCGTCGATGACGGCGACTTCTTCGAGCTCCAGCCCGACCACGCCAGGAACATCGTGATCGGCTTCGCCCGCATGGAAGGCCAGACGGTGGGCATCGTCGCCAACCAGCCGATGGTGCTGGCCGGCTGCCTCGACATCAAGAGCTCGATCAAGGCCGGCCGCTTCGTGCGGTTCTGCGACGCCTTCAACATTCCGATCATCACCTTCGTCGATGTGCCGGGCTTCATGCCGGGTACCGCGCAGGAATACGGCGGCATCATCAAGCACGGCGCCAAGCTGCTCTACGCCTATGCCGAATGCACGGTGCCGAAGGTGACCCTGATCACCCGCAAGGCCTATGGCGGCGCCTACGACGTGATGGCCTCGAAGCACCTGCGCGGCGACGTCAACTTCGCCTGGCCGTCCGCGGAAATCGCCGTGATGGGGCCGAAGGGCGCGGTCGAGATCATCTTCCGCGAGGAGAAGGGTGACCCGGTCAAGGTGGCCGAGCGCGAGGCCGAGTACAAGGCCAAGTTCGCCAATCCCTTCGTCGCCGGCGCGCGCGGTTTCATCGACGACGTGATCCAGCCGCACGAGACCAGGAAGCGCATCTGCCGCTCGCTGGTCATGTTGCGCAACAAGAAAATCGAAAACCCGTGGCGCAAGCACGGCAACATCCCGCTGTAAGGAATCAGGCCATGTTCAAGAAAATTCTCATTGCCAACCGCGGCGAGATTGCCTGCCGTGTCATGAAGACCGCCAAGAAGATGGGCATCGCAACGGTTGCCGTTTACTCGGAAGCCGACCGCGATTCCCTGCATGTCGAGCTGGCCGACGAGGCCGTCTGCATCGGCCCGGCGCCGTCGAAGGACAGCTACCTGGCGATGGACAAGATCATCGCCGCCTGCCGGCAGACCGGCGCCGAGGCCGTGCATCCGGGCTACGGCTTCCTCTCGGAAAACGCCACCTTCTCGAAGCGGCTGGAAGCGGAAGGGATCGTCTTCATCGGCCCCAAGCATTACTCCGTGGCGCGCATGGGCGACAAGATCGAGTCGAAGAAACTTGCCCTGGAAGCAAAGGTCAATACCATCCCCGGCTACAACGACGCGATCGACACCCCCGAGCAGGCGGTCGAGATCGCCAAGGGCATCGGCTATCCGGTGATGATCAAGGCCTCGGCCGGCGGCGGCGGCAAGGGCCTGCGCGTCGCGTACAACGACCAGGAAGCCTTCGAGGGCTTCGCCTCGTGCAAGACCGAGGCCAAAAATGCTTTTGGGGATGACCGCGTCTTCATCGAGAAGTTCGTCGAGGAGCCGCGCCACATCGAGATCCAGGTGCTCGGCGACGCACACGGCAATATCGTCTACCTGCACGAACGCGAATGCTCGATCCAGCGCCGCCATCAGAAGGTCATCGAGGAGGCGCCGAGCCCCTTCCTCGACCCCCGGACGAGAAAAGCGATGGGCGAGCAGGCGGTGGCGCTGGCCCGCGCCGTGAACTACCAGTCGGCCGGCACCGTCGAGTTCGTCGTCGGCGGCAAGGACAAGAGCTTCTACTTCCTCGAAATGAACACGCGCCTGCAGGTCGAGCATCCGGTGACGGAATGCATCACCGGCCTCGACCTCGTCGAGCAGATGATCCGGGTCGCTGCCGGCGAGAAGCTCTCGTTCAAGCAGGAAGACCTCAGGATCGACGGCTGGGCGATGGAGTGCCGCATCAACGCCGAGGATCCCTTCCGCGGCTTCCTGCCCTCGACCGGGCGGCTGGTGAAGTTCGTGCCGCCCGAGGAGACCCACGGCGTGCGCGTCGACACCGGCGTCTATGAAGGCGGCGAGATCTCGATGTACTACGATTCGATGATCGCCAAGCTGATCGTGCATGCACCGACGCGCGATGCCGCGATTGCAAAAATGCGCGCCGCGCTCAACGCCTTCGTGATCCGCGGCGTGGCCGCCAACATTTCCTTCCAGGCCGCGCTGATGCAGCATCCGCGCTTCGTCTCGGGCCGCTTCAACACCGGGCTGATCGCCGAGTCGTATCCCAAGGGCTTCGACGCCTCGATGGCGCCGCACGACGATCCGGCCATGCTGGTTGCCGTTGCCGCCGCGATGCACCGCCAATATCTGGAACGCAACGCGGGGATTTCCGGCCAGATGCCCGGCCACGAATACCGACCGGAGTCGAATTTCGTCGTACGGCTCGAAAACGGCCCGGATCACGAGGTCTGCGTCGTTCCTGCGCCGGGCGGCTGGGATGTGAGCTGCGGCGGGGAGAACCATGCCGTCCGCACCGACTGGCAATTCGGCCAGCCGCTCTACCGGGGCGGGTTCGACGATACGCCGTTCTGCATGCAGGTCGAGCGGCGCGGACTGAAATACCGCCTGTTCCATTGGGGTGCGCAGGCCGACATCCTGGTGCTGACGGCGCGCGCGGCCCGCCTGCTGACCCTGATGCCGAAGAAGGCGCCGCCCGACACGAGCAAGTTCCTGCTCTCGCCGATGCCCGGCCTGTTGACGCACATTGCGGTCGTCCCCGGACGGGAGGTCAAGGCCGGCGAGGTGCTGGCCAGGATCGAGGCGATGAAGATGGAGAACGTGCTGAAGGCCGAGCGCGACTGCATCGTCGATGCGCTGCTGGCCAAGCCGGGCGAAAGCCTCGCGGTCGATCAGCCGATCATCGGTTTCAGGTAAGCGCCCCGAGCGCGCCGGCACTTGGCGGCGCCGTCCCGCCAGCGCCGACTTTGCCCTTCATCTTTCGGGGTATATCTGGCAGACTTTTTTCCCTCTTATTGGCCATTCCCGCGGCGGGGGCGCCACTAGACTCCGGGGACACGGTGAATCGGGTGCGGAGATGGCGTTGGGGGAAAACGGGACGGGCGGCGCGGCTTGGACTGCGGTGGTTTTCGGCGCCGATCGGGTGACCGTGGCCGAGGTCGCGCGACCGCCCGCGGGACGCCCCCAGGTCCTCGCCTGCGAGACTTTTGCGCGGGCGGGGAGCGAGCTGGAAACCCTCAAGCGCCTCAGGAAATCCAGGCGGCTCGGCCGCGGCCGCTGCACCACCTTGCTGGGCGAGGGCGAATACCAGCTCGTGCAGATCGATGTGCCGGCCAACGCCGCGCAACTTGCGCCCGCGGAATTGCGCGAGGCGCTGCGCTGGCGCCTGAAGGAGATGGTGAGCTTCCCGGTCGAGCGGGCCGGCATCGATCTGGTCGAGATTCCGGGGGTCGGCGGCCGTCCGCCGCAGCTGTGGGTCGCCATCGCCAGCCACGATGTCCTGCAGCCGCGCATCCGGCTGTTCCAGGACGCCCGGATCGACCTGGCGGCGATCGACATTCCCGACCTGACCCAGCGCAACCTGGCCGGATTGTTCGAGGAAGCCAGCCGTGGGCTGGTGCTGCTTTGCTTCGATCATCGCGGGGGCCGGCTCACCGTCAGTTTCCGGGGAGAGCTTTACATGACGCGCCACATCGAGGCCGGCGCCGCGGACCTCGTCGCGGGGGACGCTGGCGCGCTGCACGAGCGCGTCCTGCTCGACATCCAGCGCTCGCTCGACAATTTCGATCGCAACTACAGCGCAATCAGCCTGACGCGCCTGGTGGTCGGCCCGCTCCCAGGCGGCGAAGCGTTTTTCGACTATCTGCGGGCCAACCTGGCGCTGCCGCTGGTCGAGGCCAACCTCGCCGAAGCATTCGACTGCGGCGCCGCTGCCGACCTGACCGACTGTGCGGCGCAGGCTGAAGGCTGGCTCGCGCTCGGCGCAGCCCTGAGGGACTGAGCGCGCCATGGCCCGTCACATCAATCTCTACGATCCCGCTCTGCTGAGGAAGCGCGACTGGTTCGCGCTCGGCAACGTCGTTCTCGGCGCCCTCCTTGCCCTGCTGCTCGTCGCCGCCGCCGGTTTTGCCACCCGCGCCGGTCTGCCCGGGCTGGCGGATCGGGCAGCCGCGGGGGAGACACAGTTGCACGGACTGCGCGAACAGGTGCGCGTCCTCGGACAGCACGGCGCAAAGCGGCAGGCCGATCCGCGCATCGCGGCGGAACTGGAAGAGACCCGCCTGGCGGCGCAAGGGCGCAACCAGGTGCTGGAAATTCTGCGGCGGAAGGTGGCCGAAGGCCGGCCGCCGTTCGCGGAGCCCCTGCGCGGCCTGGCGCGTCAGTCGATGACGGGCGTGTGGATCACCGGTTTCAGCTGGGATGCGGCGGGCGACCGGATCGAGATCCGCGGGCGCACGGTCGATCCCGCGCTGCTGCCCGATTACCTGCGGCGCCTGAGTCGGGAACCGGCATTTCGGGGAAGGGCCTTCGCCGCGCTCGATTTGGTCGAAGGCAAGCTGGAACCGGTCGCCGGCGCGCCGGCGCAGAAGGCGCCATTCCACGAATTCACGCTGACGCCGCTCAAGTCCGACGCCGGCGCGGACGCAGCAGCGGTCGGGAGACCGGGATGAGCGATCTGCGCAAGCGCTGGCAGGGATGGTCGGAACGCTTCGCCGCATTGCGGCCGCGCGAGAAGGCGCTGGTCGCCGTCGCGGTCCCGCTGGCCATCCTGCTGGGGGGCTACGGCCTCTGGATCGAACCCGGCATGCGCGCGACCGAACGGCTGGAGAAAACCCTGGCCCAGCAACAGGAAGAAAAAAGTCTGCTGAAGGAACAGGTCGGCGCTCTCGCCGGTGGCGACGCCGATCCGGATTCCGCCCGCCGCGCCGCCCTGCAACGCCTGCACGCGGAGGTGGCGGGCGCCGAAAGCGAGATCGCGGCGCTCGGCAACCTGCTGGTGCCGCCGCAGCGCATGCCGGCGCTGCTGCAGACCCTGTTGGCGCGGCATCGCGGCCTGACGCTGGTCGGCATGACCACCCTGCCGCCCAGCCCGCTGATCGCGCAGCGCGCCGCCGCCGGGACGGCTGCGGCGCCGGGCGCCAATCTTTACGAACACGGCATCGAGATCCGGCTCGCCGGGAACTATCAGGATCTGCTCGCCTATGTCGCCGAGCTTGACGCGAGTTCCCACAAGCTGCTGCGCGGGGGCCTCAGCCTGGTTGTCCGGCAGCACCCGGTCAGCGAGCTGACCTTGAAGGTTTATACCCTGAGTCTGGAGTCGACGTGGCTCGTCGTCTGATCCTTGCCCTCGCGCTCCTGGCGCCCGTCTGCGTGCTGGCGCAATCCGTCGACCCGACCCGGCCGGCGCTCGATGTCGGCAGTGCCGCGGTGCCGGGCCTGGCGGCGCCGGGCGCCGCGGGCGGCCTGCAATCGATCATCCAACGCCGGGGCGCCAAGCCCGCCGCGCTGATCGACGGCCAAGTGGTCGAGCTGGGCGGCCGGGTCGGCGCGGCGCGCCTGGTCAGGATCGGCGAGGACTTCGTGGTGCTGCGCGGCGCGCAAGGCAGCGAAACCCTGCGGCTCACGCCCGGGGTCGAGAAGAAGGCCGTGAAGAAGGAAAAGAAATGAGAGGTGTACTCATGCGAACCCTGATCCTGCTGGCGGTGCCGGCCGTGCTGCTCGGCTGCAGTTTGCCGCAGACCCGCCCCGATCTCGTGCGCGAGCGCATCGGCGACGAGATGGCCCAGGCCGCGTCCGGCCGCAAGCCGGCCGAGATCGTCGAGCGCGCCCTGCTGGCGCCGCTGACGATCGAGTTGCCCCGGCCGGAGATCGCCGAGCCCCGCTTCGATCTTTCCGTCGTCAATGCGCCGGCGGCGCAGGTGTTCATGGGCATCGTCAGCGGCACGCGCTACAACATGCTGGTCGGTCCGGAAGTGGCCGGCCATCTCACCATCAATCTGAAAGACGTCACGGTTCGGGAGGCTCTCGAATCGATCCGCGAACTCTACGGCTATGAATTCGCGATGACCGGAAACCGCATCGTCATCCAGCCGAACACCCTGCAGACGCGCGTGTTCAAGGTCAACTATCTGGCCAGCCGGCGCACCGGAGCGACCGAGTTGCGCGTCACCTCGAGCGCGATCTCCGGCGCTGCGGGCGCCGCGCCGACTCCATCGCCGCAGCCCGGTGGCGCGGGCGGCGGCCCCCAGGTTTCCGGCTCCCTGACCAGCCGGGTGCAGACCAGCTCGGATACCGATTTCTGGCACGACGTGCAAACCGCGCTGGCCACCATCGTCGCCGGCGAGGGGCGCAGCGTGGTGGTCAACAGCATATCCGGCGTGGTGGTGGTGCGCGGCTTGCCGGCGGAGCTGCGCGCCGTCGAGAAATACCTCAGGGCCACCCAGCTGACGGTCGAGCGCCAGGTGATGCTCGAAGCGAAGATCATCGAGGTGCATCTCTTCGAAAACTTCCAGAACGGCATCAACTGGGCCTCGTTCCACGGCAACAATCGCCGCTTCAGCCTGGGCGTGGCGCAGCCCGGTTCCAGCCTGGGGCCGACCGGCACGGGCTCCCTCGTCACCCGCGACGTCGCCGCTCTGCCCGGACTGGCCGGCTCGGTCATCGCGTCGTCGCTGGGCAGCGGCTTCGTCGGCCTGGCCTTCCAGACCGCCAACTTCGCCGCCCTGCTGAACTTTCTCGAAACCCAGGGCGCGGTCTCGGTGCTGTCGAGCCCGCGCATCGCCACGCTCAACAACCAGAAGGCGGTGCTCAAGGTCGGCACCGACGAGCTGTTCGTCACCAACGTCACGGCGACCACGACGAGCACCGCCGCCGGCAGCACGACGACGCCGAGCCTGACGCTGCAACCCTATTTCTCGGGCATTTCGCTCGACGTCACGCCGCAGATCGACGCCGACGGCAACGTCATTCTGCATGTCCATCCGGCGATCAGCACCGTGGCGGAAAAGGACAAGCTGATCGACCTCGGCACGCTCGGGCAGTTCCGCCTGCCGCTCGCCACCTCGAGCGTCAACGAAACCGACAGCATCGTGCGCGTGCAGGATGGCAACATCGTCGCCATCGGCGGCCTGATGACCCACAGTCAGACCAGCAACCGCAGCGGCCTGCCCGGCACGATCGCCTCGCCGGCCGGAGTCCTGTTCGGCCAGCGCGGCAGCGCGCTCGAAAAGCGCGAGCTGGTCATCCTGCTCAAGCCGACCGTCATCCGGGACGACAGCAGCTGGGTGAAGGATCTGCAGCAAAGCGGCGAGCGCCTGCGCAATTTCGGTTTGCCGCCCCTGACCGCCCCCCTGCAGTGACCGTCTATCTGGCCCACTTCGGACTGAATCGGCTACCCTTCGGCCTGACGCCCGACACCGAGTTTGTCTATCCGAGCCGGAGTCATCGCGAAGGGTTGAACCTGTTGCTGTTTGCCCTCGCCAGCGGCGAGGGTTTCGTCAAGGTGGTGGGCGAGATCGGCACGGGCAAGACCCTGCTGTGCCGCAACCTGCTGCGCGAGCTGGCGACGGACTGGCAGGCGGCCTACATCCCGAATCCTCAGATGAATCCGCACGAGCTGCTGCTTGAAATCGCGGACGAGCTGGGTACGGCGGCGGGGGCGAAGGACATCTCCCGCCTGGTCAAGCGCATCAACCAGCGCCTGATCGAGATCGCCGCCGAGGGGCGCAAGGTCGTGCTGTGCATCGACGAGGCGCAGACCATGCCGCGCCTCACCCTGGAGAGCTTGCGCCTGCTGTCGAATCTCGAGACGGAAAAGCGCAAGCTGCTGCACATCGTCCTGTTCGGCCAGCCCGAGCTGGACGAGATGCTCGGCGCGCACTCGGCGCGCCCGCTGCGCCAGCGCATCGCCTTCGGCCACCGCCTGCGCCATCTCGATGCCGAGGAGGTGAAGAACTATGTCGCACAGCGCTTGTCTACGGCCGGCTATCGCGGCGAGGCGCTTTTTTCGAACACCGCCTTGCGGGCGTTGTACCACCGTTCCGGCGGCGCGCCGCGCCTGATCAACATCCTGGCCAACAAGGCCCTGCTGGCCGCTTTCGGCGAGGGACGATTGCGTATCGAGCCGGCTCACGTCAAGGCGGCGGCACGCGACACCGCAGGCGCACTCGCCCGTTCATGGTGGCTCTGGTAGAGAGGTAAAGCGATGAGCATCATCAACCAGATGTTGCGCGATCTCGACGCGCGCCATGCCGGCGCCAACGAACGGGCCGGGCTGCCGGCGAATCTGCGCAGCCTGCCGCCGGAACCGGCGGCCCGGTCGAAAACCTGGCTCCTGCTGGGCGCCGGGTTGCTTGTCGGCGCCGTGCTGGCCTGGCTCGTTCTCGGCCGGCCGATTCCGCAGGATCCGCCCGTGTCCGTACCGACGGTGACGCAGGCCCCGGTCGTTCCGACCGAGCCCCAGCCCGAACCCCAGCCCCAGCCGGCCGCTCCGCCGTCTCCGCCGGTCTCGCCTGCCCCTCTCGAGGCCCCGTCCGGACCGATGGCCGCACCGGCCGCACCCGCCGCACCCGCCGCACCCGCCGCACCCGCTTCGACGCCGGTTCCGGCGCCCGTGAAACCCAGGCCGGCGCCTGCACCCGCCCTTGCGCCGCCTCCCGCCGCCCCGGCGCAAGCGCCCGCCCCGGCTGTCCATATCGACAGGCAGCCGAAAGGCGGCGGCGCAAATGCCCAGGCCGAGGCGGAATTCCGCAAGGGCATGCAGGCGGCGAGCCTGGGCGATGCCGCGACGGCGCTGCCGGCCCTGCGGCGGGCGCTCGAGCTGGACCCCGGGCACGTCAAGGCGCGTCAGGCGCTGTTGTCGGTGCTGGCGAGCATGCACCTGTGGGACGAAGTCGGCCAGGTGGCACGCAACGGTCTCGCGCTCGATCCGACCCGCAGCGGCTGGGCAATCATCCTGGCGCGCCTGCAACACGAACGCGGCGACAGCGCCGGGGCGCTCGGCACACTGGAAACCCATGCCGCCCATGCCGACACCGATGCCGATTACCAGGGATTGTTCGCCTTTCTGCTGATGAACGGGCAGCGCCATGCCGAGGCGGCGCAGCGTTACCGGCAGGCGTTGGCCCTGCGTCCCGGCGAGGGACGCTGGTGGTACGGCCTGGGGCTGGCGCTCGAGGGCGCCGACCGCGGCGCCGAGGCGAAGGCCGCCTTCGCCCGGGCCCGCGACGCGGGCAACCTGCCCGGCGAGATGCTCGGCCTGATCGAGCAGAAACTCAGGTAGCCGACCTCAGGGCGCGCGTCGCGACCCAATTGACGACGCGCGCCGCGCCGCGCTCCTTGAGCGCGCGCGCCACGGCGTCGAGCGTGGCGCCGGTGGTCATCACGTCGTCGATCACGATCACCGCCTCTCCCGTCAGGTCGCGCTTGCAGGCGAACGCCCGACGCACGTTGCTCTTGCGCGCGCGCCACGGCAGGCCGCTTTGCGCCGGAGTGTCGCGCGTCCGGATCAGGCTCGTGCCATCGAGCGGCAGGTTCAGCGCGCGCGCAAGCGGCCGGGCGATTTCCAGCGCCTGGTTGAAGCCGCGTTCCTCGAGCCGCCGGGCCGACAGCGCCACCGGCAGGATCAGCGTGCCGGCGGGGAAGGCGTCTGCCCGCATGCAGGCGGCGAAAAAGTCGGCGCTGGCGAGACGGCGGCCGAATTTCAGGTTCTGCACCAGCCGGTCGACCGGAAAGACGTAATGCAGCGGAGCGAGGGTCGCGTCGAAGGCCGGCGGCGTTTTCAGGCAGGCGCCGCATGCCGGCGCAGGCGCGGCGATCGGCACGGCGCAGACCGGGCAGAGCGGGCCGCTCAGCCTGGGCAGGTCGGCGGCGCAGCCGTCGCACAGCGCCTTGCGCGCGCGTGCGCCGCAGAGCAGACAGGCGCGCGGCAGCAGGGCGTCGAGCAGATCGGAAAACGGGAACATGGCCGGATGATAATCCCGCCCCGAAATCGCCGCCGCGCGGCGATCTCCCCAAGGGGCAGGAACACTCGGGGCGGCCCTTCGTGTTTCTTCGCGGGATAATGCGCCGATGAGTTCGAGACAGTCATTCGCAAGTGCAGCGGCATCCTACGACGGCGCGGCGGTGCTGGCGCGCGAGGTGGGCCGGCGCATGGCCGACCGTCTCGACTGCGTGAAGCTGGCGCCGCGCCGCTTTGCCGACATCGGCTGCGCCACCGGCGACGGCGTGCGCACCCTGATGCAGCGTTACCCGGATGCGCTGCCGCTGGCGGTGGATTATGCGCTGCCGATGCTCGCGGCGGTGCGGGAGCGCACCGGCTGGTGGAAACGGCTGCGCGGCAGGGCGCCGCGCAGCCTGGCTGCCGACGCGCGCGCACTGCCGCTGGCGGCGAACAGCCTCGATCTGGCCTGGTCGAACCTGATGCTGCACTGGCTGCCGGATCCCCGCCCCGCGTTCGCCGAACTGCACCGCGTGCTGGCCGCGGACGGCTTGCTGCATTTCGCGCTGCTCGGCCCGGACACGCTCAAGGAGCTGCGCGCCGCCGCCGCAGAGGTCGGCACCGAGGTCGGCGCCGGCTGGACGGCGCCGACCTTCCCCGACATGCACGATATCGGCGACATGCTGATGGCGGCCGGCTTCGACGACCCGGTGATGGAGATGGAAATGCTGACCCTGACCTACCGCACGCCGCGCGCCTTTCTCGCCGACCAGCGCCGGCTCGGCGTGCGCAACGGCCTGCTCGGACGGCAGTCGTGGCGCGACTGGCGGCGCATCTTCGCGGCCTGGGAACGCGACGGCGGCGTACTGCCGGCCCGCTTCGAGATCGTTTATGGTCATGCCTGGAAGCCCGCGCCGCGCGCCCTGCCCGACGGACGTTCGGTGGTGAGCTTCCAGCGCTTCAGCGGCGCACCGTTCGCGTTCGGCAGAACGTCCGTAGAGCCCGAGCGCGAGCAGCGTCGGCGTCTCGGCGGTCGAGAAGGGGCTTCTTTGCGCGCCGGCGCCGAGCCGGGCGGGCCGGGGTTCAATCCGGCGGATCGTCGCCTGGCGCGATCAGCCGGTTGATCAGCGCGCGCAGGCGGGCCGGCCGGAACGGGCGGGCGAGCAGCAGGCGCGGCGCGCGGCCGGGCTGCTCGCCGAGCGCCGGCGCCGGGCCGCTGCAGACGATCAGGGCCGGCAGGTCTTGACCGCTTGTCGCGGCGATGCGGTTCAGCCAGACCAGGGCGCGCTCCACGCCGGCTGCGCCGTCGGGAACGTCGAGCACGACGAAACGCGGCAAGGTCGTGGCCAGGCCTGCCGCAGGAATGCCGGCGACGCGCTCGATGGCAAAACCCCAGCTCTCGATCCGCCGGGCGAGCTCTTCCGTTTCGGCGCGGGGCGGCCCGACCAGCAGGATGGGCTGGAGTTCGGGCGTCGCCCTGCAGTCTTCCGCCGCGGCGCCCGCGCCGGCCGGCTCCGCCAGCGGGACGGCCAGTGCGAAACGCGAACCGTGACCGACGCGGGAACACAGCGACAGCGGGTGGCCGAGCAGCAGCGCCGACTTGCGGACGATGGCCAGACCCAGCCCCAGTCCCTTTTCCGCATCGCGTTCCGGATTGTCGAGCTGCACCAGTTCGTCGAAGATCGACTCCTGCGCTTCGGGCGGAATGCCGGGGCCGGTGTCCCAGACCTCGATGCGCGCCTGCCGCACGCCACGCCGGCAAGCGACGAGGATACCGCCTGCGCGCGTGTGTTTGACCGCGTTGCCGACCAGGTTGATGAGGATGCGGTGCAGCAGCGCCGGATCGGTTGTCAGCCAGCAGTCCTGGACCCGGCTGCGCAGGCGCAGGCGCTTTTCGGCAGCCAGCGAAACGAAGCTCTCGACGACCTGTCCGATCGCCTGGGCCGCGCGCACCGGCCGCGGTTCGACGCGCACCACCTGGCCGTCCAGGCGCGAGTAGTCGAGCAGGGCGCCGAGCAGTTCCTGAAGATTGACCACGGTTTGCGCCAGCTGCCGCAGTTTGGGCTGCAGATCGGGGGCGACCTCCTCGCGCTGCAGGCGGGCGACAAACAGGCCAAGCGCCTGGGCGGGCTGACGCAGGTCGTGGCTGGCGGCCGCGAAGAAGCGGCTGCGGGCGCGGGCGGCAAGATCGGCTTCGTCGCGTTCGTGACGCAAGGTGGCGGTGGCCTCGATGATGCGCTCCGCCAGCTGCTCCTGCGTCTGGCCGACTGCGGCGGCCATGCTGTTGATGCCCGCCGCCAGCTTGCCGAGCTCGTCATTACCGATTGCTCCGACCCGCATATCGTGCCGGCCGCGGCCGATGCCTTCCACCACGCGCCCGATTTCGGTGAAGGTGCGCATCAGTCCGCGCGAAAAAGCGAAAGCCAGGAACACGGCGAGCAGCAGTGTGGCCGCCGAGATGCCCGCTGCCTTGAGGATGTATTCCCGCGTCTGGTCGCGCAGCGACCGGGTCGATGCCTGCAGCAGCAGACTCCCCAGCGGCGGCGGTTCCCGCTGCTCGGTTTGGGCGTGAAAATCGGTGTCGGCCAGCTGGTTGGCGCGGATCGGCAGCCTGCGCCAGTGTTCGATCGCACTGCGCGGGCCGGGCGCATCGAAGCCGACCAGAACGCGTTCCGGAGGGGGCAGCTGGTCGGGAGGCAGGGTGCTGGCCAGCACCCTGCCCTGTGCGTCGAGAAACGCGGCGGCCACCACGTCGGGCTCGCGCTTGGCCGCCTGGAGCAGGTTTTCGAGAGCCTCGAGGTTGCCGGCGAACAGGGAGTATTCCGCCAGCGCGGCCAGCTGGCCGGCGACGGCGGCGAGACGGCGATGCTGCTCGGCCTCTGCCTGGCTGATTTGCCCGGCGATCAGCAGGCCGGTGACGAGGATGGCGACCCCGGTCGCCGGCGCGAGCGCGGCGAGCAGGATGCGGGCGCGGATTCCGGGCAATCTCATCGGCCCGGAACAAAAAGGGGCGGCGTCGAGCCCCCCCTCCCCGCAAGCTCTATGCCGAGTCGTTCAATGAAGACCGGCGATGTAATCGGCGACGGCGCGTATTTCGGCATCGGTCATCTTGACCGCGATCATTTGCATCATCTTGTTTTGATCGTTGCTGCGCTCGCTGTTGCGGAAGGCCTTGAGCTGCGCTTCCGTGTATTCCTGGAACTGGCCGGCGAGGCGCGGATATTGCGCCGGAATGCCTGCGCCGGCCGGGCCGTGACAGCCGGCGCAGGCCGGCAGGCCTTTCTTGGCGTCGCCGGCGCGGTAGAGTTTCTTGCCGAGCGCCAGCGTTTCACGATTCCTCGCCTCGCCGCCGGTCTGTTTCTGAATCGAGTAGTAGGCGGCGAGATCTTTCATCTGCTCGGCGGTGTAGGGGGCGATCATGCCGTTCATGATCGCATTGACGCGCTCGGCCTTGCCATCGGGACCGGCCTTGAAGTCCCGCATCTGCTTGAGGAGGTAGGCGGCGTGCTGCCCGGCCAGTTTCGGGTTTGCCGCAGTCGGGCTGTTGCCGTCCGGGCCATGGCAGGCGATGCAGACCGTCATGGCGATTTCCTTGCCCCGGGCCGCGTCACCTTGGGGGTGAAGGACGGGCGCCTTCGGCGCGCCGGCGGCATGGGCATGCGGCGCCAGCGCGCATACCGCGAGGGAAAGCATCAAGTTGAACGAAAGACGGGACATCGTGCGGCTCCTCGGAGAACTTCACAATTTGCAAACGAGGTATTCTATAACAGCCTGTTTTCTTATGGACGCGCCGTTTTCCCGCCGATGTCATACCTGCCAGACAACCTGTTTCGCCATGCCGTTTTCGAGATTTCGGTCGCCGACCCCACGACCCTGCCGCAGGCCGGCGGCGCCGAGATCGCTTTCGCCGGCCGCTCGAATGCCGGCAAGTCCTCGGCGATCAACGCCCTGGCCGGCCACACCCGCCTGGCCTATGTGTCCAAAACGCCGGGGCGCACCCAACTGATCAACCTGTTTCGTCTGAGGTGCGGTGCGGCCCTGGTCGATCTGCCCGGTTACGGCTACGCCGAGGTTCCGGCAGCCGTGCGGCAGAAATGGCAGGGCCTGCTCGAACATTACCTGACCAGCCGCGCCGCCCTGGTCGGGCTGGTTCTGATCATGGACGCGCGCCGGCCGTTTACCGATCTCGATCGCCAGATGATCGTCTGGTTCGGCGCGACCGGAAAGCCGATCCACTGCTTGCTGACCAAGGCCGACAAACTGACGCGGCGAGAGCAGGCCGAGGCCCTGGCGGACGCACGCCGTCGCGCCCGCGCCGATTTCCCCGAAGCGCCGATGACGATCCAGCTCTTTTCGAGCCTGAAGAAGACCGGCATGGGGGAAACCGAGCAGGTCATCGGAGCATGGTTCGGCACAAAAGAAAAGACCCTTGGCCAAAGGGGAGAAAGCCAAGGGTCCAATACCCCGACGGGCGCCGGGGCACCCGCTCAGGGAGGAAGAGCGGGGGATGATTCATCACCATCCGGTTACTAGGATAAGTAGCGCGTAAAAAAGTTCAAGTATTTTTGCGAGATCTAACACCATGATTACAAAAGGCGTATTTCCCAGTACGCGCATGCGCCGCATGCGCCGCGACGATTTTTCCCGCCGCCTGATGCGCGAGTCGGCGCTGACGCCGGCCGATTTTATCTACCCGGTGTTCGTGCTGGAAGGCAAGAAGAAGGTCGAGCAGGTCGCCTCGATGCCCGGCGTGCAGCGCATGACGCTCGACCGCCTGCTGCCGGTGGCCGAAAAGGCTTTGAAGCTCGGCATCCCCGCCATCGCCCTGTTTCCGGTGATCGACGCGGCGAAGAAGAGCGAGGATGCCCGCGAGGCATGGAACCCGAAGGGATTGGTGCCGACCGTCGTGGCGAAGCTGAAAAGGGAGTTTCCCGAACTCGGCGTGATCACCGACGTGGCGCTCGATCCCTATACCAGCCACGGTCAGGACGGCCTGATCGACCCGGCCGATCCGCGCGGCTACGTGATGAACGACGAGACCATCGAGGCGCTGATGAAGCAGGCGCTCAGCCACGCCCATGCCGGCGCGGACGTGGTGGCGCCCTCGGACATGATGGACGGCCGCATCGGCGCGATCCGCGCGGCGCTGGATGACGAAAAGATGATTTACACGCGCATCCTCGCCTATTCGGCGAAGTATGCGTCGAGCTTCTACGGCCCCTTCCGCGACGCGGTCGGCTCGGCGGGCAATCTCGGCAAGGGCAACAAGTACACCTACCAGATGGATCCGGCCAACACCGACGAGGCGCTGCGCGAAGTCGCGCTCGATCTCGAAGAAGGCGCCGACATGGTGATGGTCAAGCCGGGCATGCCCTACCTCGACATCGTGCGGCGGGTGAAGGACGAATTCGGCGTGCCGACCTATGCCTACCAGGTGAGCGGCGAGTATGCGATGCTCAAGGCCGCCGCCCAGAACGGCTGGCTCGACCACGACGCGGTGATGATGGAGGCGCTGCTGTGCTTCAAGCGCGCCGGCGCCGACGGCGTCCTGACGTATTTCGCCTTGGATGCAGCGGAGTTGTTAGCGGGCAAGTAGGGGAAACTGGACGGCCCAGCGCGCCAGCGGGTCGTCCTGAAAGCCGCTCTTGACGAAGCGCTGCAGCCGGCCAAGCAGGTGGCAGACCAGCAGGTCGGCATGCGCCGCGCAATCATGCTCCGCCGGCAGCGCGTTTTGCGCGACGGCGATCTTCAGGGCCTGTTTCAGCGAGGCTTCGAGCCGTTCGAACAGCTGGGTGATGCGCGCCTGCAGACGCGGGTGTTCATGCACGAGCGCGTCGCCGACCATCACGCGGGCCAGGCCGCGGTTCTTGCCGGCGAAACGCAGGCTCGCGGCGAGCATCAGCTCGGCCTGTTTCATCCCGTTCGGTTCCTCGGCGACGATCTGGCCGATCACGGAAAAGATCGCGTTTTCGATGAACTCGATCAGGCCCTCGAACATGCGCGCCTTGCTCGGGAAATGGCGGTAGAGCGCGGCCTCGGAAACCTCGAGCCGGGCGGCGATGGCGGCGGTGGTGATCTTCTCGCCGGCCGGGTTTTCCAGCATCGCGGCGATGGTCTGGAGGATCTGCAGCTTGCGGTCGCCGTGCGGGGGGATCGGCTTCATTTCGATTTGATCAGCGTGCCGACGCCTTCGTCCGTCAGGATTTCGAGCAGCAGCGCGTGTTCGACACGACCGTCGATGATGTGCACGCTTTTCACGCCGCTCCTGGCCGCGTCGAGCGCCGAGCCGATCTTCGGCAGCATGCCGCCGGAGAGCGTGCCGTCCGCCACCATCGCGTCGATGTCCTTGGGCGTGATGCCGGTGAGCAGCTTGCCGGCCCGGTCGAGCACGCCCGGCGTGTTGGTCAGCAGCACGAGTTTCTCGGCCTGCAGCACCTCGGCGATCTTGCCGGCGACGACGTCGGCGTTGATGTTGTAAGTCTCGCCCCGCGGGCCGACGCCGATCGGCGCGATCACCGGGATGAAGTCGCCGGAATCGAGAAAGCCGATGATCGACGGGTCGATGGCGGTGATCTCGCCGACCGAGCCGATGTCGATCATCTGTTCCGGATGGTCCTTGTCGGGCAGCAGCAGCTTCTTGGCGCGGATGAAGTTGCCGTCCTGGCCGGTGAGGCCGACGGCCTTGCCGCCTGCCATGTTGATGAGATTGACGATTTCCTTGTTGACCTGGCCGCCGAGCACCATCTCGACGATGTCCATGGTCTCCTCGTCGGTGACGCGCATGCCCTGGATGAAGGTGCCCTGCTTGCCGACGCGCTTGAGCAGATCCTCGATCTGCGGGCCGCCGCCATGGACGACCACCGGATTCATGCCGACCAGCTTGAGCAGGACCACGTCGCGCGCGAAGCCGTCCTTAAGGGACGGCTCGGTCATGGCGTTGCCGCCATACTTGATGACGATGGTCTTGTCGAAGAAGCGCTTGATGTAAGGCAGCGCTTCGCCAAGAATCTTGGCTTTGGTGGCGGCGGGCAGGGCGTCGGCGGTCATCGGCTCACGGCAGGGAGGAAGGGATGGCGGCGATTTTACCGCCGCCATCCGCCTTTCTGCCGTCCCGCCGGCGCCGATCGTTCCGCTTCAGTCGATCGCGAGGCGCCGGGATTGGGCGACGGCCTTCTTCGGCAGCGTCAGTTCGAGGACGCCGTCGGCGAACTTGGCGCTTGCGGCCGCATCGTCGACGTCCTGGCCGAGATTGAAGCTGCGCGACACCTTGCCAAAGTAACGCTCGGAACGCAGCACGCGCTCGCCTTCCTTCACTTCCTTCTCTTCCTTGCGCTCGGCGCTGATCGAAACGACCGGGCCATCGATGGTGACATGGATATCCTCCTTCCGGATGCCCGGCATCTCGGCATGCACCACGTAGGCCTGGTCCTGCTCCTTCACGTCCACCTTGATATCCGGCGCCTCCACGCCCTTGCCCATCTCGACCGGGCGCACAAGGAATCCGCGGAAGAAATCGTCGAACGGATCGTGACGAGTCAGCGGGTTCATGATCCCCTCCCTTCTGTCAAAGTACCCGATACATGCTTAGGCCGGCCGGCCGGAAATTTCAAGGAAGAAAATTCTGCCGCGCGCCGTCCTCCAGTCCCAGCATCAGGATCGCGTCCCGATTCGACCAGGAAAAGCAGGCCGCGGCGGCGGCGCGCCAGGGCAGCCAGCGCCATGCGCGGTGCTCGCCCGTCGCGGGAGTCGCGGGTGTTCCTGCCGGAACGCGCAGGCTGAACACGTGCTCGGTGTTGTGCGTCACCCCTGCGGGGTAGCGGTCGCGCCATTCGGTGAAGATTTCAAAGCGGTTGGCCAGGCGCCCGTCGCGCAGGTTACCGGGCGCGACCGTCAGTCCCGTTTCTTCCGCGACTTCGCGCAGGGCGGTGGCGCGCAGCGACTCGTCGCCCTCCTGACTGCCGGTGACCGACTGCCAGTAACCGGGATGGGCGGCGCGCTCGAGCAGAAGGATATTCAATTCGGGATCGTGCACGACCACCAACACCGAGACGGGGCGCTTCGTCCCGGACACGGCTCAGGCGATGTCCGACAGCCAGCTGATGCCGTCGGCCTGCATGTCCACGAAGCACCAGAACGGGATGCCCTGGTCGCGCCATTCGCCGGCGGCACTCTCGAACACCTGGAGAGTCTGGACGAAATCGGCTTCCGCGTGGCCATGGATACCGTCGCAGTGCTCGAGGATGACGAGATAGCCTTCCGCCGGCTGCCAGCCCAGATCGGCCAGGCAGTCGAGCAGGGCATCCCAGTTGTGGCCGAACCATTCCGGGAAGTTCATCGCCTTGGCGATGGCGTCGAGCATCGCCGCCTTGGTTTGCGCCTGCGCCAGATCGACGCGAAAGACGCAATAGCCGTCTTGCTCGGCCGCGCCGGTCAGGGCATCCTCGCCGTCGAGCGGCATGTGGAAGACGCCGGCGTGTTCGATGCGGGTAAGGAGGTGCGCGTAGTTCATTCTGCGATTTTCCGGAAACTCTTGTAGTGGTCGGCGGTGTACCAGCAGGCCTCGGGGCGGGACGGCGACTCTCCGCCGCAGACGATGCGCCGCGCGCCGCGGTGCTTGAGGCCGGGCGTGACTACAGTGTATTCCCGGTAGTGGCCGCGCGGGCGCTCGGGCAGGAGGCGTTCGCGGTTCTGGAACACGATGCCGTCGCGCTTGAAGGGAAAGGGGCCGCCCTGGTAGATGAGCGCGAGCGTCGCGCGCCCTTCAGCGGGCAGCTCGGCGGGCGCGATCGTCTGCGCCTGCGCGAACCCGCAGAGGCAAGCCAGCAGCAGACCGAAAAAGCGGCTCATCCGGCCTTGCCGATCTCGACCTGGGTTTCGACCTTCTGGCGCAGGCGGATGTGCAGCTCGCGCAACTGCCTCTCGTCGACGCCGGAGGGCGCGTCGGTCAGCAGGCACTGGGCGCGCTGCGTCTTCGGGAAGGCGATCACGTCGCGGATCGACTCGGCGCCGGTCATCATGGTGACGATGCGGTCGAGGCCGAAGGCCAGGCCGCCGTGGGGCGGCGCGCCGTACTTGAGGGCGTCGAGCAGGAAGCCGAACTTGAGGCGCTGTTCCTCCTCATCGATGCCGAGCGCTTCGAAGACACGCGCCTGCACGTCGGCCTTATGGATCCGCACCGAGCCGCCGCCGATTTCCCAGCCGTTGAGCGCCAGATCGTAGGCCTTGGCGAGGCACTCGCCCGGGTTGGTCTTCATCAGTTCCTCGTGGCCGTCCTTCGGCGCGGTGAAGGGATGGTGGCAGGCCGACCAGCGCTTCTCATCCTCGTCGTACTCGAACATCGGGAAGTCGACGACCCAGAGCGGTTCCCAAGCCTTGCCATTGACGTAACCCTTCTCGTGGCCGAGCTTGCTGCGCAGGGCGCCGAGGGCGTCATTGACGACTTCGGTCTTGTCCGCGCCGAAGAAGATCAGATCGCCGGACTGCGCGCCGGTGCGCTCGACGATGGTCTTGAGCGCCTGCGCGTGCAGGTTCTTGACGATCGGGGACTGCAGGCCCTCTTCGTTGAGCTTGCTGACGTCGTTGACCTTGATGTAGGCGAGGCCCTTGGCGCCGTAGATCCTGACGAATTCCGTGTAGCCGTCGATCTCGCCACGGGACAGGCTGGCGCCGCCGGGGATGCGCAGCGCGGCGACGCGGCCGCCGGAGGTGGCCGGACCGCTGAAGACCTTGAAGGCGACGTCCCGCACGGCGTCGGTGACTTCGGTCAGTTCCAGCGTCACGCGCAGATCGGGCTTGTCGGAGCCGAAGCGGCGCATCGCCTCGGCATAGCTCATGCGCGGGAAGGGATCGGGCAGCTCGACATCGATGGCGTCCTTGAAGACGTAGCGGATCAGCTGCTCGATGATGCCGGTGATCGCGGTCTCGTCCATGAACGAGGTCTCGATATCGACCTGGGTGAATTCGGGCTGGCGGTCGGCGCGCAGGTCCTCGTCGCGGAAGCACTTGACGATCTGGTAGTAGCGGTCGAAGCCGGCGACCATCAGGAGTTGCTTGAACAGCTGCGGCGACTGCGGCAGGGCGAAGAACTGGCCGGGATGGACGCGCGAGGGCACGAGGTAGTCGCGGGCGCCTTCGGGCGTGCTTTTGGTCAGCATCGGCGTCTCGATATCGATGAAGCCGTGGTCGTCGAGGAAGCGGCGGAAGGCGCGCGCCGTCTTGTAGCGCAGCATGAGATTCTTCTGCATCTGCGGCCGGCGCAGGTCGATGACGCGATGGACCAGGCGCACGTGCTCCGAGAGATTGTCGTCGTCGAGCGGGAAGGGCGGGGTGACGGCGGGATTCAGGATTGCCACTTCGTGACAGAGGATCTCGATCTCGCCCGAGGGCATGCTGGGGTTCTCTGTGCCGACGGGACGGCGACGCACCTGGCCGGTGACCTTGAGCACGAATTCATTGCGCACCGCCTCGGCGAGCTTGAACATCTCCGGCCGGTCCGGGTCGCAGACGATCTGGGCGATGCCCTCACGGTCGCGCAGGTCGATGAAGATGATGCCGCCGTGGTCGCGGCGGCGGTGGTTCCAGCCGCAGAGGGTGACGATCTGGTCGACGTGGCTGGCGTTGAGCTGGCCGCAATAATGGGTACGCATGGGAAAAGAGTCCGGGGAAGAGTCGGCGCTGGCAGGACGGCTATTCGTTCTGCGCGCGCCCGACAAGATTGGGATAGCGTTGCTGCGGGGGGACAACGCCCATCGAGACGACATACTTGATCGCGTCGTCGACCGAGATGTCCAGTTCGATGGTCTCGCGCTTCCGGACGAAGAAGAAGAAACCGTTGACCGGACTCGGCGCGGTCGGAATGAAGACGCTGACGTATTCCTCCTCCAGCAGCTCATCCACCTGCCGGGCCGGTGTCCCGGTCTGGAAGGCGATCGCCCAGGCCTCCGGATGCGGGAAGCGCACCAGCAGCACCTTGCGGAAGGCCTCGCCGCTGCCGGAGAACAGGGTGTCGGAAACCTGCTTGACGCTGTAGTAGATCGATTTCACCACCGGAATGCGGGCGAGGATGCCTTCCCAGAACTTGACCAGTTTCTGACCGACGATGTTGGCGGTGATGAGGCCGGTGAAAAAAAGGATCAGCAACGTCAGCAGCGTCCCTGCTCCCGGGATGTCGAAGCCCAGCCAGTTGACGGGATGCAAAGCCGCGGGCAACAGTCGCAGGGACTGATCCATCGCGCCGACGATGGACGTCAGCACCCAGGCGGTAATGACGAGCGGGATCCAGATCAGGAGCCCGGTGATGAAATATTTCTTCAAGGGAGGTCAGGCGCAGGAGGGGCAGGCGCCGGTTCCGCCCTGGCAGGGAGGCGGATTATCGGCTTTCGGCCGGGCGTCGCTCTTGAAGTCGGTTTGATACCAGCCGCTGCCCTTGAGCTGGAAGCCGGCGGCCGTGAGCTGCTTGCCGAAATGGTCGGTGTTGCATTCCGGGCAGGTCGTGAGGGGCGCGTCGGACATTTTCTGCAGGACATCCTTCTCGAAACCGCATTGGCTGCAGCGGTAGGCGTAAATAGGCATGTTTCACTCCGTAAATAAATGGTCTGCCGAAATTATAGGGCGCTTGAGCAAAAAGACGCCCGCGCCGCTCAGATCGGTACGGCCGGGCCCGAAATCAAGATCAGATCAGGCCAAGATACGCCTGGTTGATCGGCTTTCCCCAGAAAAGGGCGATGATCCCCGCCGCTGCAAGATAGGGGCCGAAAGGAATCGGCACGCTGCGCCCGCGCCGGGCCAGGACGATCAGCGCGATGCCGACCGCGGCGCCGACCAGGGAGGAGGCCAGGATGACCAGCGGCAGCATCTGCCAGCCGAACCAGGCGCCAATGGCGGCGAGCAGCTTGAAGTCGCCGTAGCCCATGCCTTCCTTGCCGGTGGCGAGCTTGAACGCCCAATAGACCAGCCACAGGGCGAGATAACCGGCCACAGCCCCGATCACGGCATCCGGCAGGGTCGCGAAGGCGCCCTGGAGGTTGAGCAGGAGTCCGGCCCAGAGGAGCGGCAAGGTGATGTCGTCGGGCAGCAGTTGAGTGTCGAGATCGACGAAAGTCAGGGCGATCATCGCAGCGATGAACAGCAGGGCGCCCGCCGTCGCCAGGGACATGCCGTAGTGCCAGGCGGCGTAACCGAACAGTAGGCCGGTCAGCGCTTCGACCAGCGGGTAACGCGGGCTGATCGCCGCCCCGCACCCCTTGCAGCGGCCCTTTTGCAGGAGATAGCTGACGAGCGGGATGTTCTCCCGCGCGCCGATGGCATGCCCGCAGCCCGGGCAGCGCGAACGCGGACGCAGCAGGGAGAGCGGCTCCTGCGCCGGGGGCGGCCTGCCTTCCAGTTCGGCGCACTGCGCCCGCCAGTCGCGCTCCATCATGAGGGGCAGGCGGTGGATCACCACATTCAGAAAACTGCCGATCAGCAGCCCGAACAGGGCGCAGGCGGCGACCAGCGTCGTCGGGTCGAGGGCGGCCACCGGAAGGCTCAGACCACGGCGCCGAGCTTGAAGATCGGCAAGTACATGGCGATGATGATGCCGCCGATGAGGACGCCGAGCACGACCATGATCATCGGCTCCATCAGGCTGGACAGCCGACTGACGGCATCGTCGACCTCCGCTTCGTAAAAATCGGCCACCTTGCCGCTCATGGCGTCGATCTGGCCCGATTCCTCGCCGATCGAGATCATCTGGATCGCCATGTTGGGAAATACTGCGGCGTTCTGCATTGCGACGGTCAGGCTCGAGCCGGTGCTGACCTCGGCCTTGATCCGTTTGGTGGCCTCCCGGTAGATGTGATTGCCCGCAGCGCCGCCGACCGAGTCCAGCGCCTCGACGAGGGGAACGCCGGCGGCGAACATGGTCGACAGGGTGCGCGACCAGCGCGCCAGGGTGGCCTTGCGGAACACTTCGCCGAAGATGGGCAGTCGCAGCGCCAGGCGGTCCATGACGATCTGCATCTTTTCGGAGCGTTTCCAGAAGTAGAAGAATGCATACAGGCCGCCGCCGATCGCGCCGAAGATGATGTACCAGTATTCGACGAAATAGTCCGAAATCGCCATGACGATCAGGGTCGGTCCGGGCAGGTCGGCGCCGAAGCTGGTGAACACCTTCTTGAACTGCGGCACGACGAAGATCATGATCACCGCCGTGACGATGAAGGCGACGACCAGGACCGAAATCGGATAGAACAGCGCGCTCTTGATCTTGGCGATGATCGCCTGGGTCTTTTCCTTGTAGGTGGCCAGGCGGTCGAGAAGCTGGTCGAGAATGCCGGCCTGCTCGCCGGCCTCGACCAGGTTGCAATAGAGGTTGTCGAAATGGAGCGGGAACTTGCGGAAGGCCTGGTTGAGCGCCGAACCGGTCTCCACGTCGGTCTTGATGGAAGCGACAAGCCGGCTCAGCGCCGGGTTGCTCGCGCCCTTGCCGACGATGTCGAAAGACTGCAACAGCGGCACGCCGGATTTCATCATCGTCGCCATCTGGCGGGTGAACAGCGTGATGTCCTTGTCGGTGACCTTGCCCCTGCCGCTAAAGGTCTGCTTGGAAACCCGGGTGGCGAGAATGCCCTGGCGCCGCAAGGCGGTGCGCACGACGGTCGGAGAAGCGGCGCGCAGCTCCCCGCGCACGATCTTGCCGCTCTTGTCCTTGCCCTCCCAGCGATAGCTCGTGAGGGAATCGTCCCGTTTTGGCGTTGCCATGCCCGCTCCTCGCCCTATTTATGCAAGGTGATAATGCCCTGACCCGGTCGAGTTGTAAAGATGGAGTAAAGCGAATGGGCCGGGCTTTTCTCCATCAGGAAGAACGATCGAGCAAAACTTCAAGGACGAAACGGCTGCCGACATAGGCCAGCAGCAGGGCGACGAAACCGCTGAGGGTCCAGCGCAGCGCCTTGCGGCCGCGCCAGCCGTAACGATGGCGCCCGTACAGCAGGGCGGCAAAAATCGCCCAGGACAGCAGGGCGAATACGGTTTTGTGATTCAGCGGCAGCGCCTTGCCGAAAATCTGTTCCGAGAAGAGCACGCCCGACGCCAGAGTCAGCGTCAGCAGAACGAAGGCGATGTGAATCAGTCGGAACAGCAGGGATTCCATCGTCAGCAGAGGCGGCAGCCCGGCGAATAACGGGGTCATGCGCCCGCGGTGGAGGCGCTTTTCGGCGACTGCCATCAGCACGGCGTGCAGGGCGGCCAGCGTGAACAGGCTGTAGGACAGCATGGCCACGAGAAAATGCAGGCGAAACACCGGCGACTCGGCATTGGCGACCAAGTGCTGGCCCGGCAGCAGCCAGGGCAGCAGGGCGCAAGCCGCGGCGAGCGGCAGACCCAGCATCTGCAGGCTCTCCATGCGCGCGTAAAGGCTTTCGATCCAGTAGAGGGCGACGGCGAGCCAGGTGATCATCGACAGGGCGACCGCGAAACCGAAGCGCATGCCCGGACCGGCCGCCGGCAGGAGCGCCAGCGCCAGCGTGACGCCGTGAACCGCCAGTGCCGCGGCAAGCCAGGCGCGCTCCCACCCGACCAGGCCCTTCACCGGCTGGTCGAGCACCGCGCCGCGCCAGCGCGTACGCCAGAAATGGACGGCCAGGCCGAGGTAGAGCAAGGCGGCCAGCACGTGCAGCGCGGGGGATTGCAGTAAGATCGGCAGCATTTTCTGCAGTCTACACCAAGCCCATGTTCGATCATCTGACCCAACGCCTCGCCAAGGTCGTCAAAACCTTGCGCGGTCAGGCGCGCCTGACCGAAGACAACATCCAGGACATGTTGCGCGAGGTGCGCATGGCGCTCCTCGAAGCCGACGTCGCCCTGCCGGTGGTCAAGGAGTTCATCGCCCGCGTCAGGGAGAAGGCCGTCGGCCAGGAGGTGATCGGCTCACTGACCCCCGGCCAGGCGCTGGTGGGAGTCGTGCACAGGGAACTGGTCGAGCTGATGGGCGGCGCAAAAGCCGAGCTTGACCTGGCCTGCCAGCCGCCCGCGATCATCCTGATGGCCGGCCTGCAGGGCGCCGGCAAGACGACGACCACCGCCAAGCTTGGCAAATGGCTCAAGGAGCGCCAGAAGAAGAAGGTGCTGGCGGTCAGTTGCGACGTCTATCGCCCGGCCGCCATCGAGCAGTTGAAGACCGTCGCCGCCCAGGCCGGCATCGATTTCTTCCCATCGGCGCCGGGCCAGAAGCCAGCCGAGATCGCGGCGGCGGCGCTGGATTACGCGAAGCGCCATTTCCACGACGTGCTGTTTGTCGATACCGCCGGCCGTCTCGCCATCGACGCGGCGATGATGGCCGAGATCCGCGAGTTGCATGCGCAGCTGCGCCCGATCGAAACCCTGTTTGTCGTCGATGCGATGCTCGGCCAGGACGCGGTGAATACCGCCAAGGCCTTCAACGAGTCGCTGTCGCTGACCGGCGTGATCCTGACCAAACTCGACGGCGATGCGCGCGGCGGCGCGGCGCTGTCGGTGCGCCATGTCACCGGCAAACCGCTGAAATTCGCCGGCGTCGGCGAGAAGCTGACGGGCATCGAGGAATTCCATCCGGAACGCATGGCCAGCCGCATCCTCGGCATGGGCGACATCCTCGGCCTGGTCGAGGAAGCGCAGCGCGGCGTCGATCAGGAAAAGGCCGAGGAATTCGTCAAGAAGATGAAGTCGGGCAAGGGCTTCGACCTGCACGACTTCAAGGCGCAGATCATGCAGATGCGCAAAATGGGCGGCATGGGCGCCCTGCTCGACAAGTTGCCCGCGCAGTTCGGCGCACTGGCGCAGCAGGCCGGCGGCGCCACCGAAGACAAGACGATCCGCCGCCTCGAGGGCATCATCAACTCGATGACCCCGATCGAGCGCAGCAAGCCGGAACTCATCAAGGCCAGCCGCAAGCGGCGCATCGCCGCCGGCGCCGGAGTTCAGGTGCAGGAGGTCAACCGTCTGCTCAACCAGTTCGAGCAGACGCAGAAGATGATGAAGCAGTTCTCCAAGGGCGGCATGGGCAAGATGATGCGCGGCATGAAGGGGCTCATGGGTGGAATGGGGGGCATGCCCGGCCTGCCGCGCTGACCCGCCATGTGTTCGCCGTCCCGCCGGCGCCGACTTTCGTTGTGCAGAGCCGTGATGTTCAGGCTTCCCTGCCCGGCTGTTTGTTCCCGGACGGCTTGGCAAAGCCCGGCCATAGGCAGTTCGCCTCGTCCAGATGCAGCAGTTCGAGGCTGCGCAGTTTGACCAGATCGCGTTGCCGCGTCTTGTCGTTGAGTTTCAGATACAGGCTGACATACCAGGGTGCGCGGCGCATTTCGGCCAGCGATACAGGCCGGCCCGACCCCAGAACTTGCAATGCAATCGCGTATTGCCGGGCGTTGAGGGTTTTTTCGTCGTAGGCGCGGCGCAGTTGGCTTTCGTAGAGCAGCATGACGACCAGCCGATCCACGCGCGCGTGCAGGCGGTCGATGGTTTGCCGCATGCCTTCGAGATGGAAGGCGACGAATGGCTGATTGGGCGATGGTTGCGACTTCTCCCCCGCTTTGCGGCAGATGTTGAACAGTGTGAAGTAGCGGTCGATTTCGCCGAGGTAATAGCGGGCCAGCGCAAACGGCGCGTACCGGTAGCCGGCCGCCAGCAACAGGGACGCCTCGATGACGCGGCCGACACGGCCGTTGCCGTCCCAGAACGGATGAACCAGTTCGTAGTAGAGATGCACCAGCGGCGCGCGCAGCAGTGCCGGAACGCCCGCGTCGATCAGGGCGTCGTGCCAGGTGACCAGCGCCGCCAGCAGCTTGCGAATGTCGCCGTCGAATTGTGGCGGCTTGTAACGCCCGCCATGGGCTTCGTCGCCGACCAGCGTCACGCGTTCCTTCGGGTTGGCGCGAATCATGCCGGGGCGATTGTCCGGATGGGGCACATCGCGGGTCATCAGGGCATGCAGCCGCACGATGAAAGCCTCGTCCAGTCGCCAGCCGGGCTGGCCGGCCGCCTGCTGAGCAAACTCATAGGCGGCCTTGATGTTCAGGGCGCGGCGCTGTTCAACCTCGCGCACCCGATCCGGATCGAGCGTCAGTGCGGACGCGGTTTCGTCTTCGGTCAGCGTGCCACCCTCGATGGTGTTGGTCCCGAACACGCTGCTGACGATGACTTCCCTTTCCAACTGGTTGGCGACCTGCACCAGCGGCGACGCCACAAAGCGGGCATGGGCATCATCGACCCGCTGCAAAGGCATGAGGAGCCCATCAAGGTCCAGCCCGAGTTGAAACACGAACGGGCCGAAGCGAGCTGTTTCGACGCGATGCGTTGTGTCGGGAAGCGGGGGGGGGTTCATAAAATGTCAAAAAGAATGTCCATCGCGGAAGCGCGAATTCTGCATACTACATCAATTAGTTACAACATGATAGCGGATAGGCGTGTCCAATAAAATGTCCGGGTATATCAGTCAAGAGTTACGCTATCAACAGGTATGGCTGCCGACCGGCTTTCATTGCAACGCCGCCGCTTCGGTTGATTGCGGCGGCACCCAATACCAGCGCTTTTCCCAGGCGGTACGCACCATGTTCGGGTATTCGGCCCGGCCGAGGCTGCCGTTGTAGCGGCCAAGTGCGCGGAAGAGGTCGCCATTCTCGATATCCAGGTAATGGCGCAGGATGGTGCAACCGAAGCGCAGGTTGGTGCGCAGATGGAAGAGGTTCTGGTCGGGGCTGCCAATGAGTCCGACCCAGAACGGCATCACCTGCATGTACCCCCGCGCCCCTGCGCTGGATACGGCGTATTTGCGAAACCCGCTCTCCACCTGGATCAGGGCCAGCACCAGCTGCGGGTCGAGACCCGCCCGCTGGGCTTCGTAGCGCACGGCCTTGAGAAACTCGATGCGCTGGGCGCGATCCGGCATGCGTCTTTCCAGCCGGCGCGACATTTCGGCGAGCCAGTCGATTCTTTCCTCGATCGAAGCAAAGCGCGGTTCGGGCGTCGCGCGGTCCGAAACGGCGGCCTGCAGCGCGGCCTGCACGCTGGCGGACAGCGGCTCGTACCTCTGCGCGCCGGCCCAGGACTGCAGGGCGAGGCTGGCGAGCAGCAGTCCGACGGCTAGGCGCATACCCTCTGACATACCCGCGCGGCGACTTCGTCAAGAGGCACCCTGGCCGCGCCGGCATCGCGGCGATGCCCATACTCGGCGGCGCCCTCCTTGAGCCCGCGTTCGCCGATGGTGATGCGGTGCGGCACGCCGATCAACTCCCAGTCGGCGAACATCACGCCGGGGCGCTCGTCGCGGTCATCGAGGATGACGTCGATGCCCGACCGCAGGAGTTGCTGGTAGAGCACGGTCGCTGCGCGCCGGACCTCTTCCGACTTGCCCCAGCCGACGGGACAGATGACAACGACAAAAGGAGCGATGGCGTCCGGCCAGACGATGCCCTTCCCGTCGTGATTCTGTTCGATGGCGGCGCCGACCAGACGGGTGACGCCGATGCCGTAGCAGCCCATCACCATCGGCCGGGGCTTGCCGGTCTCGTCGAGGTAGGTGCAGTTCATCGCCGCGGAATATCGGGTGCCGAGGAAAAAGACATGACCGACCTCGATACCGCGCTGGAGCGCCAGCTGGCCTTTCCCGTCCGGCGAGGGGTCGCCCGCGACGACGTTGCGGACGTCGGCGACGACCTCCGGCTCGGGCAGGTCGCGGCCCCAGTGAATGCCCTGGACATGGAAGCCGATCTCGTTGGCGCCCGAGACGAAATCGCTCATGTTCGCCACGGTGCGGTCGGCCACGACCCGGACGGGTTTCTTCGTGTTGAGCGGACCGAGATAGCCGGGGGGGCAACCGAAGTGGTCGATGATTTCCGCCTCGCTCGCGAAGCGGAAGCCCTTGTCGAGCCCGGGAAGCTTGCCCGCCTTGGTCTCGTTGAGCTCGTGGTCGCCGCGCACCAGCAGCAGCCAGATCTCGGGACCGAGCGGCGTATCGGCGGCCAGCACGATCGATTTCACCGTGCGCTCGAGCGGGATGCCGAGCAGCTTGGCGACCTCCTCGCAGCGCGAGGCATTCGGCGTGGCGACCTTCTGCAGCGCCAAAGTCGGCGCCGGCCGGACGGCCGCCAGGGGCAGCGCTTCGGCCAGTTCGATATTGGCGGCGTAGTCGGATTCGGGACAGTAGACCAGCAGATCCTCGCCGGTGTCGGCGATCACCTGGAATTCGTGCGACAAGGAGCCGCCGATTGCCCCGGTGTCGGCGCGCACGGCGCGGAATTTCAGGCCAAGCCGCTCGAAGATCTTCACGTAGGCGGCGTACATCGCCTGATAGCTCTTTTCGGCGCCGACCTCGTCGCGGTCGAACGAGTAGGCATCCTTCATGGTGAATTCGCGGCCGCGCATCAGGCCGAAGCGCGGGCGACGCTCGTCGCGGAACTTGGTCTGGATGTGATAGAAGTTCTTCGGCAGCTGGCGATAGCTGTGGATCTCGCTGCGCGCGATGTCGGTGATGACCTCCTCGGAGGTCGGCTGGATGATGAAGTCGCGGTCATGACGGTCCTTCACGCGCAGCAATTCGGGCCCCATCCTGTCCCAGCGGCCCGTTTCCTGCCACAGTTCGGCGGGCTGCACCACGGGCATGAGCAGTTCGATCGCGCCGGCGCGGTTCATTTCGTCGCGGATGATCGCCTCGATCTTGCGGATGACCCGCAAGCCCATCGGCAGGTAGCTGTAGATGCCGCCGGCCAGCTTGCGGATCATGCCGGCGCGGGTCATCAGACGGTGCGAAACGACCTCGGCGTCGGCAGGAGGTTCCTTGAGGGTGACGATAAAAAACTGGCTGGCGCGCATGGGGGACTTCTCTGGTCTGGCAATGAAACGGGGATTTTACCCATCCGGCAGTCTTTCCATGCCCGGACGAATGTGGAACAATTCCGCCCAGACAAGTCATTGGGGTTTCACCATGCTCGATCGGGAAGGGTATCGCCCGAACGTCGGCATCATTCTCACCAATCAGCGCTACGAGGTCTTCTGGGGCAAGCGGATCCGCGAACATTCCTGGCAATTCCCGCAGGGCGGGATCAAGAAAGGGGAGACGCCCGAAGAGGCGATGTTCCGCGAACTCTACGAGGAAGTCGGGCTCACGCCCGACCACGTCAGCGTTATCGGTCGCACGCGCGATTGGCTGCGATACGACGTTCCGCAAAACTGGGTGCGGCGCGAATGGCGCGGCGCCTACAAGGGACAGAAGCAGATCTGGTTCCTGCTGCGGCTGACCGGCCGCGACAGCGACATCAGCCTGCGCGCTACGGCCAAACCGGAGTTCGATGCCTGGCGCTGGAGCAACTACTGGGTACCGCTCGACGCGGTGATCGAGTTCAAGCGCCATGTTTACGCTCAGGCGCTCAACGAGCTCTCGCGCTTGTTGTTCCAGGCACGCCGTGAGTCTTCTTGACCCCTTCATCCTGCAGATCGACAAGGCGCTGCGCACGGTGTGCGCCAGTGCTCCAACCCTGCGCGCCATGCCGGGAGAAGACCTGTCCGAGGCCGACCTGACCGACGCCGAGCGTAGGGACGTGGCCGCACTGATGCGCGTCAATCATGTCGGCGAGGTGTGCGCCCAGGCGTTGTATGCCGGCCAGGCGCTGAGCGCGCGCAATGAGGCGGTGCGCTCGGCCCTGGAACACGCCGCAGGGCAGGAGACCGAGCATCTCAACTGGACCGCGCGACGGATCGGGGAACTCGGCGGGCGCAGGAGCCTGCTCAACCCGCTCTGGTATGCCGGCGCTTGGACGATCGGCGCCGTCGCCGGCCGGCTGGGCGATCCGACCAGCCTCGGTTTCGTCGTCGAAACCGAGCGCCAGGTCGAGGCGCATCTCGACGGGCACAGGGGACGTTTGCCCAAGGCCGACCTGCGCTCGCGGGCGATCATCGAGCAGATGAAGGCCGACGAGATCGCGCATGCGCAGACCGCGCTCGGCCTGGGCGCAACCGAACTGTCACCCCTCGCCAGGGGCGCGATGCAGGCCGCGGCGAAGCTCATGACGACAACCGCCTACTGGCTGTGATGGGACAAATCCGGGACAGCGCGAATGAAAAAAGCCCAGTTTTTTGGTGGGCTTTTTGTTGGTAACCACGCTCATGGAAACCCTTGCTACTTGGTCGGGGTGAGAGGATTCGAACCTCCGACTCCTGCGTCCCGAACGCAGTACTCTACCAGGCTGAGCTACACCCCGACGCTCTTTCGCGATTTTGCAACGGACGGGACATCAGAAGTTCCGATCGACCGCGAAGGCCGCCAATTGTAGCAAGGCGTCGCGGTATTGGCTAGCGGGGAGGGCCTGCAAGGCGAGCCGGGCCAGATCCGCTTCCGCGCTGGCAGTGTCCAGCGTAGCCTGCAGCGCGCCCGTGGCCTCGATGGCCTGGCTGATCTCGGGGAAGGCGTCCCGCCCCCCCGTCTCGAGGGCGCGCCGCACGACGCCGGACTGACCGGCATCGCCGAATTGCATCGCATAAATCAGGGGCAGGGTCGGTTTGCCCTCGGCCAGATCGTCCCCCAGGCTTTTGCCGATCTGGTCCCGTTCGCCGGAGTAATCGAGGACGTCGTCGACGATCTGGAACGCGGTTCCGAGATGCATGCCATACGTCGCCAGGCTCTCTTCAACCTCCGGGCGGGCATTGCCCAGAATGGCGGCAAGGCGCGCGGAAGCCTCGAAAAGCTTTGCCGTCTTGTAGCGCACGACCTGCAGGTAGCCCGCCACCGAAAGGTTCGGATTGTGGCAGTTCATCAGCTGCAGCACCTCTCCTTCGGCGATCACGTTGGTCGCGTCGGCCAGCACCTGCATGACCCGCATGCTGCCCACATCCACCATCATCTGGAACGCCCGGGAATACAGGAAGTCGCCGACCAGGACGCTGGCGGCGTTGCCGAATTGGGCATTGGCGGTTTCCTTGCCGCGACGTAATGCGGAGGCATCGACAACGTCGTCGTGCAGCAATGTTGCCGTGTGAATGAACTCGACCACGGCGGCGAGCGGGTGCCGCTGCGCGCCGGCATATCCGAGCGCGCCGGCCGACAGGAGCAGCAGCGCCGGACGCAACCGCTTGCCGCCCGCCGCGACGATATATTCGGCGATCTGGCGCACCAGGGGGACGTCCGAATGCAGCCGGGTGCGAATGACCGCATCCACGGCCTGCATGTCGCCGGCGATCAGGGAGTAGATTGCTGTGGGATTCAAGAGGGCGATTCCAAGTTCCGGCGCATGGTAAGTGGTTGCCGGAACGCCGTCAAATTGACTCCGGCCGAACCCTTGACCCACCTGCGCGGGGAAACTAGAATACGCGGTTCCCGAAACAAATTGCAGAGGTCCAACATGTATGCGGTCATAAAAACCGGCGGCAAGCAGTTTCGTGTCGTCGCCGGCGAGAAGATCAAGGTAGAACAGATACCGGCAGACGTTGGCGCTGAGATCACCCTCGACCAGGTGCTGATGGCCGGCGAAGGAGAAACCGTCAAGGTTGGTTCTCCGACGCTGCCCGGCGCCACGGTGGTCGCGAAGGTGATTGCTCAGGGTCGCCATCCGAAGGTGAATATTTTCAAGATGCGGCGACGCAAGCACTACCAGAAGCACCAGGGGCACCGCCAGAACTTCACGGAACTGGAAATCGGCAGCATCAACGTCTGATTTCGATAGCAAAGGAGCAAACACATGGCCCACAAAAAAGCTGGCGGAAGTTCCCGTAACGGCCGCGATTCGGAATCGAAACGGCTTGGCGTCAAGCGGTTTGGCGGACAGCTGATCGCCGCCGGCAACATCATCGTGCGCCAGCGCGGCACCCGGTTTCACCCCGGGGAAAATGTCGGTCTCGGCAAGGATCACACCCTGTTCGCCAAGGCGACGGGAACGGTGACCTTCACGATTAAGGGACCGCTGAGGCGCAAATACGTCAGCGTCGTTTCCGCGGTCTGATCTGGCCGGAAGCGACGAACAAGGCCCTGTCCTGCCGGATGGGGCTTTTTCATTGCGCGCATGAAATTCTTCGATGAAGCGCTCATCTCCGTCCATGCCGGCAATGGCGGCAATGGCGCCGCCTCCTTTCGTCGGGAGAAATACATTCCCCGTGGCGGCCCCGATGGCGGAGATGGCGGACGGGGCGGCAGCATCCGGATGGTTGCCGATTGCAATCTCAACACCCTGATCGACTATCGCTACACGCGCATCTTTCGCGCGGAGCATGGCGGCAACGGGCGCGGGGCGGACTGTTACGGCAAGGGCGGCAGCGATTCGATCCTGCGCGTCCCCGTCGGAACCGTGGTCACGGACGCCGCCACGGGCGAACTGCTGGCCGATCTGGATGCCGACGGCGCCGGCGCGGTGGTGGCGCGGGGCGGCGCTGGCGGACTGGGCAACCTGCATTTCAAGTCGAGCACCAATCGGGCGCCGCGCCAATTCACCCCGGGCGAGCCGGGCGAATCGCGCGAGTTGAAGCTCGAGCTCAAGGTGCTTGCGGATGTCGGTCTGCTCGGCCTGCCCAATGCCGGAAAGTCCACGTTCATTCGCGCCGTGTCCGCCGCGCGGCCCAAAGTCGCCGAGTACCCGTTCACGACCCTGCAACCGAATCTGGGCGTGGTGCGGGTCGGCGAGAACCGCAGCTTCGTGGTCGCCGATGTTCCCGGGCTGATCCAGGGGGCTTCGGCCGGCGCGGGGCTGGGGCACCGGTTCCTGAAGCACCTGCAGCGCACGCGACTGCTCCTGCATCTGATCGATGTCGCGCCCATCGACCCCGCCTGCGATCCCGTCGCCAACGCCCGGACCATCGTCGCCGAGCTGCGCAAGTTCGATGAAGATCTTTTTAACAAGCCGCGCTGGATTGTCCTCAACAAAATCGACCTCATTCCCGCGGACGAGCGCCCCCGCAGGCTCGCCGAGCTGGTCGACGCCCTCGGCGGCGACCAGCCGGTGCACGCGGTTTCCGGCGCGACCGGCGCAGGCTGCGCCTTGCTGTGCCAGAAGATCATGCAGTTTCTGACGGACACTCCATGATGCGCAACGATATCGCCCAATGCAGACGCCTTGTCGTCAAGGTGGGCAGCGCCCTCGTCACCGACAACGGGGCAGGGCTCTCCACCGGATTCATCGCCGAATGCGCCCGCCAGATCGCCTTGCTGCACCAGTCGGGACGGCAGGTGCTGCTGGTCTCTTCGGGCGCCATCGCGGCCGGCATGCAGCGGCTGGGCTGGTTCCGGCGCCCGCATGCGCTGCACGCGCTGCAGGCGGCCGCGGCCGTGGGCCAGATGGGTTTGACGCAGGCCTATGAAACCGTTTTCGCCAAGCATGGACTGAAATCGGCGCAGATCCTGCTGACCCATGACGATCTCGCCGACCGTCGCCGCTATCTGAACGCGCGGATCACGCTGCACACCCTGCTGGAACTGGGCGTGGTTCCCATCATCAACGAGAACGACACGGTGGTCACCGACGAAATCCGCTTCGGCGACAACGACACGCTGGGGGCGCTGGTCGCAAACCTCGTCGAAGCGGAGGCGCTCATCATCCTGACCGACCAGAAGGGCCTCTACACGGCGGACCCGCGCGTCGATCCCGCGGCGACTCTGATCGGGGAAGGCGAAGCCGAGAACCCGGCCTACGAGTCGATCGCCGGCGGCGCCGGCAGCCTGATCGGCAAGGGCGGCATGATCACCAAGGTGCGCGCCGCCCAACGCGCCGCGCGCAGCGGCGCCCATACCCTGATCGTCGGCGGGCGGGAGAGCGGCGCTTTGATCCGCGCCGCCAACGGCGATGTCATCGGCACCTGCCTGCGGGCGCGCCGGACGCCGCTGGCCGCGCGCAAGCAGTGGCTCGCCGATCACCTGCGGGTTTCCGGCTCCGTGCGGCTCGACGACGGCGCCGTCGAGGCCCTGCGGCGCGGCAAGAGCCTCCTGCCGATCGGCGTGCGTGCGGTCGGCGGCGATTTCGAGCGCGGCGCGGTCATCGCCTGCCTCGACGAGCGCGGCAATGAAGTCGCGCGCGGTCTGGTCAACTATCCGGGCGACGAGGCGAGGAAAATCGCCGGGCGGCCCAGTCAGGAGATCGAGAGCATCCTCGGTTACGTCGACGAATCGGAGCTCATCCACCGCGACAACCTGGTGCTGACCGCAGCCGCCCAAGCCGCGGGCGGGTAGGGCCGGCGCACGTGGCGCAGCTCAGGCCAGCCTGCCGCCGCGGTAATCGGACAACGCCTGCCGTATTTCCTGCGGGGTGTTCATCACGAATGGGCCGTGTTGCACGATCGGCTCGTTGAGCGGCCGGCCGGCGACCAGGATCGCGCGCGCCGCTTCCCGCGCTTCGATGACGACGCCGTCACCGTCGTTCGCAAGGATCGCCATGCGCCCCGCGGCAACAGCGGCGCCGGCAATGGCGAGCCGGCCCCGATAGACATGGACGAAGGCGTTGCGATCCGCCGGCAGGGGCTGGGCGAAGCGGCCGCCTTCCGGCAGGTGGAGATCGAGATAGAGCGGCGCGGTGACCGGTCGGGTGACCGCGCCGCGCACGCCGTGGCTTTCCCCGGCGATCACGATGACCGTACCACCCTCGGCCGTCCGCAAGCGCGGCAGCTCGGCAGCGGGAAAGTCGCGGTACCACGGCGCGCACATCTTGTCGGTCGCCGCCAAGTTGAGCCAGAGCTGAAAGCCCTCCATCACGCCCTCTTCCTGCTGGGGAGTCTCCGAGTGGATCACCCCGCGCCCGGCGATCATCCACTGCACGCCGCCGTTTTCCAGCAACCCTTCGTGGCCGGCGCTGTCCCTGTGCTTCATGCGCCCGGCGATCATGTAGGTGATCGTCTCGAAACCGCGGTGCGGATGGTCGGGAAAGCCGGCCAGGTAGTCGTCCGGATCGTCGCTGCCGAAGACGTCGAGCATGAGGAAGGGATCGAGCCGGCGCTGGAGATCCTGGGCCAGCATGCGGGTCAGGCGCACGCCGGCGCCGTCCGAGGTTTCCCTGCCGATCACCACTCGCTCCACCGAGCGCGCGAAATCGACCTTATCTTCGCCGCGTCTGTTCGTCACGATCTGCTCCTTGCGGGCGCTACACGTCGGGTTGATCCGGAAAATTTCAAAGGGTTCCCCCTGCTAACATCGCGCCCCATGAACCTGACCTCCATGAAGAATGCGCTGCGCGACCCGAAGCGCTGGAAACGCTGGGCGATCGAGGCCCTGATCCTGATCGCCATCGTCGCCGCGATCGCCGCCTGGCGCAACAGCGGGCTCGCCAGCGGCGTCGCGCCGCCTTTGGCCGGCGTGCGCACCGATGGCAGTATGGTGGAACTCGGCGCTGGCAAGACGGCGCGGCTGGTCGTGTTCTGGGCGACCTGGTGCAGGGTCTGCCGCGCCGAAGCCGGCAACATCGAGGCCGTGGCGCGCGACTGGCCGGTGATCAGCGTCGCGATGCAGTCCGGCGACCTGACGGAAATATCCGCTTACCTCAAGGAACGCGGGCTCGTCGTTCCTGCCGTCGCCGACGACGACAGCGACATCGCCGAAGCCTGGGGGGTCAGCGTGGTGCCGACCCATTTCTTCATCGATCCCGCCGGGAACATCCGCTTCCGCACCGTCGGGTATACGACCCGCATGGGACTGCGCGCGCGCCTGTGGTGGGCGCAAACCTTCTAGGTCGAATTGGCGCGCCCGAGACGATTCGAACGTCCGACCCCAGCCTTCGGAGGGCTGTACTCTATCCAACTGAGCTACGGGCGCGTGAGCGCATTATACAGCCCGCTCGCCCAGGCCGGCGCACCCGGACGAGCACGGGAACAGACCGGGGTTCGGCATCCGTCATCATGGATCGGCCCCGCGCCCCGCTGCTAGCATCGCCCGATCATGTCCGTCTGGCTGTCGACACTCCTGACCCGCCGCATGCTGATCTGCGTGTTCATCGGCTTCGCGTCGGGCATGCCGCTCTACCTGCTGCTCAACCTGCTGCCGGCCTGGTTGCGCACCGAGGGCATCGGCCTGAAGGCGATCGGACTGTTTGCGCTGATCCAGTTTCCCTACACCTGGAAGTTTCTCTGGGCGCCGCTGCTCGATCGCTACATCCCGCCCCTGGGGCGGCGGCGCGGCTGGATTTTCCTCACCCAGGCGAGCCTGCTGGCGATCATCATCCTGCTCGGCCAACTCTCGCCGACCGAGCAGCTCGGCACGATCGTCTGGCTGGCCGCCCTGCTCGCCTTCATGTCGGCCACCGCCGACATCGCGCTCGACGCCTACCGGCGGGAACTGCTCGCCGACCACGAGCTCGGTCTGGGCAACGCGGTGCATGTCAATGCCTATCGCATTGCCGGCCTGGTGCCGGGATCGCTGTCGCTGATCCTGGCCGACCACCTGCCCTGGGACACGGTGTTCTTCGTCACCGCGCTGTTCATGCTGCCTGGAATGGCCATGGCGCTTCTGGTCGGCGAGCCGGCGATCGCCGGCGCGGCGCCGACCACGCTGCGCGCCGCGGTGGTCGAACCGTTTCGCGAATTCATCGGCCGCGCCGGTCTCAGGGCAGCCCTGCTGATCCTGGCCTTCATCTTTTGCTACAAGCTCGGCGACTCGATGGCCACCGCACTGGCCACGCCCTTCTATCTCGACATGGGCTACAGCAAGACCGACATCGGCCTGGTCGCCAAGCATGCGGGCCTGTGGCCGGCGGTGATCGGCGGACTGCTCGGCGGACTGTGGATGATCAAGCTCGGCATCAATCGCGCCCTGTGGGTGTTCGGCGTGGTGCAGGTGGTGACGGTGTTCGGCTTCTTCTGGCTTGCCTCGCTCGGGCCGCAGACGGTCATCGACGCCACGGCGCAGGCGCGCCTGGCTTTGGTGATCGGCTGCGAGGCGCTCGGCGCCGGGCTGGGCACGGCCGCTTTCGTCGCCTTCATCGCGCGCACGACCCATCCCCTCTACACCGCGACGCAGTTCGCCCTGTTCACCAGCCTGGCCGCCGTGCCGCGCACCTTCGTCAACGCGACGACCGGCTGGCTGATCGAAGCGCTGGGCTGGGCGCCATTTTTCCTCCTGTGCGGAGCGCTGGCCTTGCCCGGCATGCTGCTCTTGCTGAAAGTCGCGCCGTGGCGCGCCCGTGCGGGCGCGTGACCCCGCGCGTCAAGCCAAGCCCCGCGCCCCTTGCTACAATTTCTATGTCTTAAGTAAGCCGGGAGGGTGCAGTGGCAGGAAATCCGGAGGGAGAGGGTCGCGCGCAATTGCTCGACGACATCGAGGCGTTCTCGCGCAATGGTCCGCCCGTGCCGGAGGAACGGCCTGCCCAGCCCGCGATCGCCCGCGACAAGCTCGTCTTCCCCGACCTGACCCGGCCGCCGCCGGCGCGACAAGGGGTAGAAACGGGACCGCTGGCCGGCAGCCGGGGGCGGGCCCCGCCCGGCGGGGGCGGGTTGCTCGATCGGCTCAGGCAGCAGGCGCAGGCCACCCAGCGCCAGGCGGTCAAACACGATGCCGATGCGCAGATGCGCGCCCTTCATCTGAGCGCGAGCATCGAGGCGGCTTTTGGCTACTTCGACGACATGGTCTGCCAACTGGAGATCATCCAGCCGGCGATTCCCGCGGATTTCGAGCTGCCCGGCAAGATTGTCTTTGCGCAGATGAACTGGCAGGCGGGAGCGGCGGATTTTCGTCTGCGGCCGACCGCCACGGAGGATCGCCATTACGAAACCGCGAGCGTGCGGTTCCGCTTCGGCGCGCCGCAGCGGCTGCAAGAGATGCGCGACGCAGCCGGCGTCGAACCGCTGCGCAAGCTCCTCCACGATGCCGGCATTGCCTTCCGGCTCGATGAACGCAGGAGCAGGGACAGCCTGCTCGAAGGCGGGCTGTTCAGCTTTCCCTGCGAGGTCAGGGGGGGATTTCTGTTCAAGGCCGACTACCCGGCCAACGAGCTGACCCTGCGCACGCGCAACCTCGGTCGTTTCGGCACGATGGAATTCCGCCTGCAGGCGGGCGATCTGACGCATGAGACGCTCGACGATCTGGCGCAACTGATGCTCTGTCAGCCCAGCCGCTTTCTCAAACGGTTTCGCCGCAGCGCCTGAGGCCGTCCCGCCAGCGCCGACCTTTAGAGCGTGTGGCTGCGGTCGCCGTGGGCGAAGCCCAGCAGCGGGGCGGAAACTCCCTTGCCGAGGGCGATCGCCTTGAACATTTCGCCCATCTCGCGCGGCGCGAGCAGCATCTGCACCGCGCCGGCGGCGCGCAGCGCCGGCGCGCCGCCGGCTTCCTGGCGTGCGGCGCGCAGTGCGCCGATACCGCAATTGATCAGGAAGGTCGCCTGGTTCGTGTACCCCAGCACGTCGAGCCCGGTGTCGAAGCCGGCCTCGGCGACGGCGGTGAAATCGACGTGCGCCGTGATGTCCGACAGCCCCGGCCACCAGAACGGATCTTCGTGCAGGCGGTGCTGGTGGTGGCAGCGCAGGGTGCCGCGATTGCGCAGCGGATGGTAGAGCTCGTGACGCGGCAGGCCGTAGTCGAGCAGCAGCAAGGCGCCGCGCTCGAGGCGACGGCCCCACTCCGCGACCCAGGCGCGCGCGGCCAGGCCGACCTCGCCCTCGAAGGGCGGCTGCACCGGCAGGGCCGCCATAGCCGCGGCGAGCGGGCCTTGCGCCGGACGTTCGTCTGCCCAGACAAAGCCGCCGTGCGCCTCCGTTACGCCGCGCTCCATCAGCCCGGCCGCGCGCCAGGCCACGGCGTGCGTCGGCAGGGCGTCGAGCAGTTCGTTGGCCACGACGCAGCCGGTGAATTTTTCCGGCAGCCTGTCGCGCCAAACCACGCGGGAGGCAAGATGCGGGACGGCCGACCCGATCGTCTCCCGCTGGCGCGCGCGCAGTTCGCCCGAAAGTTCGAGGATTGCATAACGCTCCGGCAGGCTGTCGAGCGCTTCGAGCGCCTGCAGCAGATCGGCGGCCAGCCTGCCGCTGCCGGCGCCGACTTCCAGCAGACTCGGCGCCGGCAGGACGGCATGGATTTGCGCGATCTGCCGCGCCAGCGCCTGGCCGAACAGCGGCGTCAACTCCGGCGCCGTGACGAAGTCGCCCGCCGTGCCGAATTTGTGCGCGCCGCCCGCGTAATAGCCGAGCCCCGGCAGGTGCAGCGCCATCTCCATGTAGTCGGCGAACGGGAGCCAGCCGCCGGCGGTGCGGATGCAGGCGGAGATGCAGGCCGACAGCGCGCGGCTCGCAGACTGGGCGGCGGCGCAGGGTGCGGGCAGGGAGGAGTCCATCGGGTCGATTCTAGCGGCGTTGCAGCCCACCCCTGCCAACCCGCTCCGATTCCGGAGGTCGCTTGGGCGCCTCTTTACGTCGCGATCATTTGGAACGTGTTTCTCAAGAGAAGCATCCTGGCGGATCACTGCCAGCCGGTCGGCTTGGCCAGTTGCCCGCAGGGCATCTGATAGACGCGGCGGTCTTCGAGGCGCACGGCCGTCAATGAGCCGCCCCACAGGCAGCCGGAATCGAGCGCGAACAGTTTATCGGTCTGCCGGAAGCCCAGCGCCGACCAGTGGCCGCAAAGGATGGCGTGGTCGGCGCTCCGGCGGGCGGGCGCGTCGAACCACGGCAGGCAGCCGGCCGGGCCGCGCTCGGGCGGACCCTTGGCGCCGGACGCGCGAAATTCCATGCGGCCTTCCGGCGTGACGAAGCGCATGCGCGTCATCGCATTGACCACCACGCGCAGGCGGTCCCAGCCGGCGAGGTCGTCGCGCCAGGCATCCGGTTCCGAGCCCCACAGGTTGGCGAGGAAGTCGCCGTAGTTCGGCGCGGTCAGCGCAGCCGAAACCTCGTCGGACAGCGCCTGCGCCTTGCCGACGTCCCAGCTGGGCAGCAGTCCGGCATGCACCATCGCCCACTCGCCTTCAACATGGAACAGCGGCAGAGCGCGCAACCAGCCGAGCAGTTCGTCGCGGTCGGGCGCGGCGAGGACGGCCGCGAGCGTGTCTTCCTTGTTGGCCTTGCCGAAACCGGCGGCCTGCATGACCAGATGCAGGTCGTGGTTGCCGAGCACGGTGACGGCGGCGGCGCCCAGCGCCCTGACGAAGCGCAGCACCTCGAGCGACTGGGGGCCGCGATTGACCAGGTCGCCGACGAACCAGAGCCGGTCCGCATCGGGCGCAAAGCCGGTGTAGTCGAGCAGCCGCCTGAGCGGGTCGAAGCAGCCCTGCAGGTCGCCGATTGCATAGGTGGCCATCAGGCGCCCAGCACGATCAGCACGACCTGCAGCAGCAGGATCACCGCCAGCGGCGAGAGGTCGAGGCCGCCGATGACGGGCACGACACGGCGCACCGGGGCGAGCAGCGGCGCGGCGAGTCCGTTGAAGAGCGGCGTCGCGGGCGCGTGGGGAGATATCCACGAGAGCAGCGCGGCGACGATCACCACGCCCATCAGCAGATAAACGAACAGCCTGAGCACGGCGAGCACGGCGGCCCAGGCGAGGGCGGGCAGGCCGCCGAGATCGAATGCACCGAGCCCGGTCAGGCTCGCCAGGAGGGCCAGATAGGCGAACTGGGTCAGCCAGGCGGCGCACACGCCGGCCAGATCGATGCCGAACAGGCCGGGAATGATGCGCCGCAGGGGCAGCACCGCCCAGTTGGTGAAGGCAATCGCGAACTGGCCGACCGGATTGCGGAAGGGAACGCGCGCCGCCTGCATCCAGGTACGGGCCAGAAACGCGAAGGCAAGCAGCCCGGCGGCCGTACCCAGCACGAGCGACAGGATTTGTTGCAGCATCAGTCGGCCCCCAGAATGTCGCAAAGTTGCCGGCCGCGCGCGGCGGCGGCTTCGACGCCTTTCGCGATCGCCGCATCGACGGCCTCGGTGTTGAACACCTCGATGGCGGCGGCGGTGGTGCCGCCCTTCGAGGTGACGCGCATGCGCAGCTCGTCGACGGGTTCGTTGCTGGCCTCGGCCAGCCGCGCGGCGCCGAGGAAGGTCTCGATCGCCAGCAGGCGCGCGGTTTCGGGAGGCAGACCGAGGGTCGCGCCCGCGTTCTGCAGGGCTTCGATGAAGTAGAACACGTAGGCCGGGCCGCTGCCGGAGACGGCGGTGATGACATCCATCAGCGCCTCGTCCTCGATCCACAGTGTGCGGCCGACGGCGCGCAGGATTTTCTCCGCGGTGGCGCGGCCTTCATGATCCGCCGCCGGCCCGGCATACAGGCCGGTGATGCCGGCGCCGATCAGCGCCGGCGTGTTGGGCATGCTGCGCACCAGATTGCCGTAACCGCCGAGCCAGCGGCCGATGTCCTTCAATTGCAGGCCGGCCGCGACGCTGATGACCAACTGGTCCTTGAGCCTGCCCGCGGCGGCGGCGATCGCTTGCTTCATCAGCTGCGGCTTGACCGCCAGCACCAGCACCTCGCAGTTCAGCGCCGCCGCGTCGATGGCCGGGGTGCAGCGCACGCCGAAGCTGTCGGTCAGGCGCACGCGGGTTTCCTCGACCGGGTCGACGACCTGCATGCCGGCCGCGGAGTAGCCCTGCTTCTTGAGGCCGCCGATCAGGGCGGTGGCCATGTTGCCGCCGCCGATGAAGGTGATTTTCATGTGGTGTGCCTTTCTCCGAATATCGCCGTGCCGACGCGCACCAGCGTCGCGCCGGCCATGATCGCCTCTTCGAGGTCGTGCGACATGCCCATCGAGAGCGTGTCGAGCGTCAGTCCCTCGGTATTCAGGCGGTCGCGCAGTTCGCGCAGCACGCCGAACTGCCGTCGCGCCAGCGCCGACTCTTCCGTCGGCTCGGGAATGGCCATCAGGCCGCGCAGGCGCAGGTTCGGCAGTTCCGCCACGGCGCGACACAAGTCCGGCGCTTGATCCGGTGCGCACCCGCTCTTGCTGGCCTCCCCGCTGACATTCACCTGCACGCAGACGTTCAGCGGCGGCCGCCCGGCGGGCCTTTGCGCCGACAGCCGCTCGGCGATCCTGAGCCGTTCGACCGAATGCACCCAGGCGAAATGCTCGGCCACCGGCCGGGTTTTGTTGCTCTGCAACGGACCGATGAAATGCCACTCCAGATCGAGATCGGCCAGTTCCGCCTGTTTGGCGAGCGCTTCCTGGACGTAGCTTTCGCCAAAGGCGCGCTGACCCGCGCCGTGCGCCTCGCGCAAGGCGCCGGCCGGAAAGGACTTGCCGACGGCCAGCAGCCCGATGTCGGCCGGATCGCGTCCGGCGCCGGCACAGGCCTCGTCGATGCGCCTTTTCACGGCTTGCAGATTGGATGAAATTGTTGTCATATATAGCCTGTCCGCCACCGGCGAGTATACCGAAGCGTCCCATCGGGGCCGCGCTGGAGTCCTTCAAGCATGGATATCACCGAGCTGCTCGCCTTTTCCGTCAAGAACAAGGCTTCCGACCTGCACCTGTCCTCGGGGCTGCCGCCGATGATCCGCGTGCATGGCGACGTGCGACGCATCAACCTGCCGCCGATGGAGCACAAGGACGTGCACGCGATGGTGTACGACATCATGAACGACGGCCAGCGCAAGCACTACGAGGAAACGCTGGAGTGCGATTTCTCCTTCGCCGTGCCGCAGCTGGCGCGCTTCCGCGTCAATGCCTTCGTGCAGAACCGCGGTGCGGCAGCGGCGTTCCGCACCATTCCCTCGAAGGTGTTGACCCTCGAGCAGCTCAACGCGCCCAAGACCTTCGCCGACATCGCCAACCAGCCGCGCGGCATCGTGCTGGTGACCGGGCCGACCGGCTCGGGCAAGTCGACGACGCTGGCGGCGATGGTCGATCACATCAACGAGAAGGAGTATGGCCACATCCTGACCGTCGAGGACCCGATCGAATTCGTGCATGAATCGAAGAAGTGCCTGATCAACCAGCGCGAGGTCGGCCCGCACACGCAGTCCTTCAACAACGCCCTGCGCTCGGCGCTGCGCGAGGATCCGGACGTGATCCTGGTCGGCGAAATGCGCGACCTCGAGACCATCCGCCTCGCGCTGACTGCCGCCGAAACCGGCCATCTGGTGTTCGGCACGCTGCACACCTCGTCGGCGGCCAAGACCATCGACCGGATCGTGGATGTTTTCCCGGCGGCGGAAAAGGAAATGGTGCGCTCGATGCTGTCGGAATCGCTGCGCGCCGTCATCTCGCAGACGCTGCTGAAGACCAAGGACGGCAACGGCCGGGTCGCGGCGCACGAGATCATGCTCGGCACGCCGGCGATCCGCAACCTGATCCGCGAGAACAAGGTCGCGCAGATGTATTCGGCGATCCAGACCGGCCAGCAGTTCGGCATGCAGACGCTCGACCAGTGTTTGCAGGATCTGGTCAGGCGCAACGTCGTCTCGGCGGCCGAGGCGCGCAACAAGGCGGCCAATAAAGACAACTTCCCCGGCTAAGGCATTCGGAACTCACACATGGAACGCGACGAGGCACTCAAATTCCTCTACCAGCTGCTGGCGATGATGGTGCAGAAGAAGGGTTCCGACCTCTTCATCACCACCGGCTTCCCCCCCGCGATCAAGGTGGACGGCAAGATCACGCCGGTGACCGCCCAGCCGCTGACGCCGCAGCACACGCTCGAGATCGCCCATGCGGTGATGAACGACAAGCAGGCGGCGACCTTCGAGGAGACCAAGGAGTGCAATTTCGCCATCAGCCCGGCCGGCATCGGCCGCTTCCGCGTCAATGCCTTCATCCAGCAGAGCCGCACCGGCCTCGTCTTCCGCACCATCAACACCTCGATTCCGAAATTCGAGGACCTGGGCCTGCCGGCGACCCTCAAGGACATCGGCATGACCAAGCGCGGCCTGGTCCTGTTCGTCGGCGGCACGGGCTCGGGCAAGTCGACCTCGCTGGCGGCGATGATCGGCTACCGCAACGAGAACAGCTACGGCCACATCGTCACCATCGAGGATCCGGTCGAGTACGTCCATGACCACAAGAACTGCATCGTCACCCAGCGCGAGGTCGGCGTCGATACCGATTCCTGGGAGGCGGCGCTCAAGAACACCCTGCGCCAGGCGCCCGACGTGATCCTGATCGGCGAGATCCGCGACCGCGAGACGATGGAGCACGCGATCGCCTTCTCCGAGACCGGCCACCTGTGCATGGGCACGCTGCACGCCAACAACGCCAACCAGGCGATGGACCGCATCATCAACTTCTTTTCCGAGGAGCGCCGGCCGCAACTGCTGATGGATCTGTCGCTCAACCTCAAGGCGGTCGTCTCCCAGCGCCTGCTGCCGGCGCGCGGGGGCAAGGGGCGCGTGGCCGCCGTCGAGATCCTGCTCAACTCGCCGCTGATTTCCGACCTGATCGGCAAGGGTGAGGTGCATGAGATCAAGGAGATCATGAAGAAGTCGCGCGAGCTGGGCATGCAGACCTTCGACCAGGCGCTGTTCGACCTCTACGAGGGAGGAAAGATCAGTTACGAGGATGCGCTGCGCTTCGCCGATTCGATGAACGAAGTGCGCCTGCAGATCAAGCTGCGCGGCAAGGAGATGGCCGAGAAGGACCTGCAGGGCGGCATCCGGCATCTCGATATCGTCTAACCCGTCAGCCATGGCGACGCAAGCATGAACCTGCCAAAAAATCCGGACGCCCCGAGCGCCCTCGAGAAATTCGGCCATGTCCAGAAGCGCATTTGCATGCTCTGGGGCACCCAGGAGCTCGACGCCTACATCGCCCATCTGATGACGGATTCGCGCGACGGCCAGCGCAGCGGTTTTCCTGTCGAGGTGACCGGCGAGCTGCTGTTCCTGGTCGAGCTCAACAAGCTGGTGCGCGCCATCGATCTGGCCCGCAAGCTCAGAATTCCCTTGAGCGAGGCCTACCACAAGGTGGACAAGAAGGACCGCGGCGGCGACCTGGGCGATGACCCTCTCACCGGCAGCGATCGTTTCGCCCGCGAGGAGCGGGAGCTGGGAGTGCCGCCCCGGGCCACGGCGCGCCGGGGCCAGGAAGAAGGCGGCAGCATCTTCGTCCTGCTCGGCAGGGGTGTGTTCTCGTTACTCACCAACAAGATCGTGCTGTTTCTGCTCGCGCTGCTCGTCGCCTATCTCTACGTCCTGCCGACGTTCTTCAAGCCTTAGCCTTTTCCCTGCGGGCGCTGCCCGCGACGATCCCGAAGCCGTAGAGCCGGCATTCGAGCGCGCCGTTGAACAACGGGATCTTCCGGTCCGGCCGCAGGCCGATCAGCTTCGGCAGGCGCGTGTCCGCCGAGAGCAGCCAGCAATGCCAGCCGGCGAAGCGCTGCTTGAAGGCATCCCCCAGCCGCGGATAGAAGGCCGCCAGCTCGTCGAGTTCGCCGAGCCGTTCGCCGTAGGGCGGGTTGGCGACCAGCACGCCCGTGGCGGCCGGCGGAGCGATTTCGAGCAGGTCGGCGCGACGTACCTCGATCAAATCGTCGAGGCCGGCATGGGCGAGGTTCTGCATGCAGCGCGCCACCGCATCGTCGTCGCGGTCGCTGCCCCAGATCGGCAATTTGTCAGGCGCGACCACACGCCGGTCGGCGGCTTCGACGCAGAGCCGCTTCCAGAGCGCGGGCTCGTAGTCGAGCAGCCGGGTGAAGCCGAAATCCTTCATGTCGCGCGCCAGCCCCGGCGCGTCGCCGAGCGCCATGCCGGCCGCTTCGAGCAGCAGCGTGCCCGAGCCGCACATCGGATCGAGCAGCGGGATGCCGGGCGCCCAGCCGGCCAGGCGCAGGATGCCGGCCGCCAAATTTTCTTTCAATGGCGCGGCGACCTTGGCGATCTTCTGGCCACGCAGCCAGAGCGGCTCGCCGGAAGTATCGACATACAGCGTCGCGGTTTTGTCGGTGACGAACAGGTGGATGCGCACGTCGGGCGCGGCGGTATTTACGTCCGGCCGCTTGCCGCAGTCGGCGCGGAAGCGGTCGCAGACGGCGTCCTTGACCTTCAGCGTGATGAACTCGACGCTCTTGAATGGCGCCTCATTTTTACTCTTGGCGGCGGTGACATAGACGCGGATGCTGCGCGAGGCGTCGAACAGCCTGGGCCAGGCGATGTCGTAGGCCAGTTTGTAGATATCCTGCTCGCTGCCAAAGTCGGCGCTGGCGAGACGGCACAGCACGCGCGTGGCGATGCGCGAATGCAGGTTCAGGCGATAGCCGGTTTCCTTGCTGCCCGCGAAGCCGGCGCCGCCGGGCGTGATCGCGACCTCCGTGCCGCCCGCCGCCGCGATGTCTTCGGCGAGCAGGGCTTCGAGGCCGCGCGGGCAGGTGGCGAAGTGCTGCTGGGTCGCGTCGGCCGTCCAACGGACGACACGACGGCTCAAAAGGGTTTCACCACCACGAGGATCACGATCGCCAGCAGCAACAGCACCGGCACCTCGTTGAAAACGCGGAACCAGACATGCGAATGGGCGTTCTCCCCCGCCTGGAACCGGCGCAGCAGCCGGCCGCAATAGAGATGATAGACGACGAGTACGGCGACCAGGGCGATTTTCGCGTGCAGCCATCCGCCGCCGAAGCCGTAGCCCATCCACAGCCACAGGCCGGCGCCCACGGCGAGCGCGCCGATCGGCGTGACGAACCAGTAGAGTTTGCGCGCCATCACGAGCAGGCGTTCGCGTTCCGCCGTGCTGCCCGCCGGCACCAGCGCCAGATTGACGAAGATGCGCGGCAGGTAGAACAGGCCGACGAACCAGCTCACCACCAGAAAGATATGAAAGGCCTTCAGCCAGAGCATGAACACGATGACACTCCTCGTTGCAAGACGGCGGCGATGCCGACCTCGACGGTCGGATAACGCAGCCGCAGTTTCAGTTCGCGCTTCATGCGCGTGTTGTCGAGCCGGCGCGACTCATTCATGAAGGAAAGCAGTTGCGGCGACAGGCGCGCCTGTGCCTCGGCGCGGGTTACCCGCGGCGGGCGCGCCAGGACAAAGGCATCGGCGAGCTTGTCGAACCAGTCGCCCATCCGCAGGGCCGAGTCGTCGCTGATGTTGTAGCAGCGGTTCGCGCTGCCGCGCTCCAGCGCGACGATGCAGGCGGCGGCCAGATCCTCTGCATGAATGTGATTGGTATAAGAGTCCTCCTCCTCGTGCAACACCGGGTCGCCACGGCGCACGCGTTCGAGCGGCAGGCGGTCGGCGGCATAAATGCCGGGGGCGCGCAGGATGCTGACGCGCAGGTTCGCCCGCCTCAGCAGCGACTCGGCGGCGACCCGGCGGCGCGCGCGCGCGGTGCCGGCGGCGCAGGGGCGCGACTCATGAACAACCGCACCGCCACAGGGGCCATACACGCCGCTGGTGCTGATGTACACAAGGCGGCGTGGTAGACTCCGCGCCCTTGCCAGCGTCGCCAGCAGGTGCTTGGTGCGCGGGTCGCCGGTCCCTTCGCCGGGCGGCGGCGCGCTGTGCAGCACCGCGTCGGCGATGCCCGCGAGGCGCCGCAGCGAGGCGGGCCGGTCGAGATCACCGCAGATCTGCTTCACGCCCAGGGCGCGCAGGGCCGGATCGACGGCGCGCACCAGCGCGGTCACCCGCCAGCGCCGCGTCAGGACAGGGAGCCCCCGGCGTACGACATCACCGCAACCGACAATCAGAAGTCTTCTTTTCTTCACCGGACGATTATCGCATGGCGCACCCAGCCCCCCATTCAGTCACACTGAGACCGAGCGGCCGCCAGTTCGGCGTCGCCGCCGGCGTTACCATCCTCGAAGCCGCGCTCGATGCCGGCATCAACCTGCCCTATGGCTGCAAGAACGGCGCCTGCGGCGCCTGCAAGGGCAAGGTGCTCGCCGGCAAAATCGACCTCGGCGGGGCGCAGGACAGCGCGCTGTCCGCCGCCGAGCGCGTCGCCGGCCTGGCCCTGTTCTGCTGCGCCAAGCCGCTCTCCGACCTGACCCTCGAAGTGCGCGAGGTGAATGCCGCGCGCGACATCCCGGTCAAGACCCTGCCCTGCCGCGTGCAGCAACTGGAGCGCGTCGCGGATGACGTGATGATGATCCGCCTCAAGCTGCCGACCAACGAGCGCTTGCAGTTCCTCGCCGGCCAGTACATCGAATTCCTGCTCGCCGACGGCAAGCGCCGCGCCTTCTCGCTGGCCAATGCACCGCATTCCAGCAATTCGCCGCACGCCGACGACCTGCTCGAACTGCACGTGCGCCACGTGCCGGGCGGCAACTTCACCGACCACGTGTTCCACCAGATGAAGGTCAAGGACATCCTGCGCATCGAGGGGCCGCTCGGCAGCTTCTTCCTGCGCGAGGATTCCGCCAAGCCGATCCTCCTCGTCGCCGGCGGCACCGGCTTCGCGCCGCTCAAGGGCCTGATCGAGCATGCGCTGCACATCGGCGCAACGGGGAAAATGAGGCGCCCGATGCAACTCTACTGGGGCGCGAAGAACCGCGCCGGCCTCTACATGAATGCGCTCGCCGAAAAATGGGCGGCGGAAAATGGAATTTCCTATACGCCGGTGCTCTCGGAGCCGGACGCCGACTGGACCGGCCGCACCGGGTTGGTCCATGAAGCCGTGCTCGCGGATCACCCCGACCTTTCCGCCTATCAGGCGTATGTCTGCGGTGCGCCGGTGATGTGCGAGGCGGCGCTGAGGGATTTCACCGCCCGGGGATTGCCGAAGGACGAGTTCTTCGCCGATGTCTTCAGCTATGCACCGAAATAAAAGTCGGCGCCGGCGGGACGGCATTACCGCCGGTTACTCTCCGAGGTAGGCCGCCCGCACGCGGGGATCGGCGAGCAGCTTGTCGGCGCTGTCGGCCAGCGTGATCCTGCCGCTTTCCATCACGTAGCCGCGCGCGCAGGTCTGCAGCGCGAGGCGCGCGTTCTGCTCGACGAGGAAGATCGTCACACCCTCGGCGGCGACGGCGCGGATCACTTCGAAGACCTTGTCCACCATCAGCGGCGCGAGGCCCATCGAGGGCTCGTCGAGCAGCAGCAGTTGCGGCCGGCCCATCAGCGCCCGGCCGATGGCGAGCATCTGCTGCTCGCCGCCGGACAGCGTGCCGGCGACCTGTTCGGCGCGCTCCTTGAGGCGCGGCAGCAGGCCGTAAACGTGCGCCAGATCCGCGGCGATGTCCGCCTTGTCGCTGCGGTGGTAGGCGCCCATCGCGAGGTTCTCGGCGACCGTCAGGCGGGCGAAGATGCCGCGGCCTTCTGGGACCAGCGCCATGCCCTTGCCGATCAGCAGATGGCTCGGCAGGCGGTCGAGGCGCTCCTTGCGGTAGTGGATCTCGCCGGAGGAAGGGATCATGCGCGCCAGCGCCTTGAGCGTCGAGGTCTTGCCGGCGCCGTTGGCGCCGATCAGGCACACCATCTCGCCTTCCTCGATGGCCAGCGAAATTCCCTGCACGGCGGCGATCCCGCCGTAATGGACCTCCAGGCCGACCGCCATCAGCAGGGCGTGTCCCGGGTCCGCCGGCTTATCCGCCAATGCTGCCTCCCAGATAGGCTTCGATGACCTTCGGGTCCTTCTGCACCACGGCCGGCACGTCCTCGGCGATCTTCTCGCCGTAGTCGAGCACGGCGACGCGGTCGCACAGTCCCATCACCAGCTTGACGTCGTGCTCGATCAGCAGCACCGTCAGCCCGTCGGCGCGCAGGCCTTCGATGAGCTGGCGCAGGCCGGCGGTCTCGGTGGCATTCATGCCGGCGGCGGGCTCGTCGAGCGCCAGCAGCTTCGGTTCGGTGGCGAGCGCGCGCGCGATCTCGAGGCGGCGCTGGTCGCCGTAGGACAGGTGGCGCGCCAGAGCCTCGGCGCGGTGGGGAATGCCGACGTAATGAAGCAACTCCTGGGCGCGCCGCTTGACGGCCGCCTCCTCGGCGCGCTGCCCCGGGGTGCGCAGGATGGCGCCGAACACGCCGGCCCGGGTGCGCACGTGACGGCCGACCATGACGTTTTCGAGCGCGGTCATGCTGCCGAACAGCCGGATGTTCTGGAAGGTGCGGGCGATGCCGGCCTCGGCGACGCGGTAGGGATTGGCAAGATCGAGCGCGCGGCCATCGAACAGGACTTCCCCGCCGTCGCGCGGATAGAGGCCGGTCAGCACGTTGAAGAAGGTGGTCTTGCCGGCGCCGTTCGGACCGATCAGCCCATAGATTTCGTTCGCGCGGATCGTCAGCGAGACGTCCTTGAGCGCCTGCACGCCGCCGAAACTCTTGCCGACGTTGCAGGCTTCGAGCAATACGGCTACCGACGAGCTCAAGCGCCGGCCCCGCGCGCCTCACTCATTTCGCGCCTGTGGCGCGACTCGGGCCAGATTCCGGCGGGGCGGAAACGCATGGTCAGCACCAGCGCGGCGCCGAACAGCAGCATGCGCAGCACCTCGGGTTCGACGAGCTGCCGGCCGAACAGCGCCATTTGCACCGGTTCGACGGTGTACCGCAGTATCTCGGGCACGAAGGAGAGCAGCAGCGCGCCGGCGATCACGCCCCAGACGTTGCCCATGCCGCCGAGTACGACCATCGCCACGATGATGATCGATTCGTGCAGGACGAAACTTTCCGGGCTGATGAAGCCCTGCATGGCCGCGAACATGCCGCCGGCGATGCCGCCGAAGGAGGCGCCCATGGCGAAGGCGAGCAGCTTGACGTTCCAGGTGTTGATGCCGGCCGCCTTGGCGGCGATCTCGTCCTCGCGGATGGCGACCCAGGCGCGGCCGATGCGCGAATTCTGCAAGCGCAGATTGACGATGATGATCAGGAGCAGCAGCGCGAGCAGCATGTAGTAATACTTCACCGGCCCGGTGAACGGGATGCCGAAAAAACTGTCCGTGGTGGCGAAACTGATGCTGCCGATGCTGACATCGTCGATGCCCGTGATGCCTTTCGGGCCGTTGGTGATGTTGAAAGGCGTGGACAGGTTGTTCATGAAGATGCGCACGATCTCGCCGAAGCCGAGCGTGACGATGGCCAGATAGTCGCCGCGCAGGCGCAGGCAGGGCGCGCCGAGCACGGCCCCGGCAATGCAGGCGAGCAGGGCGCCGAGCGGCAGGATGATCCAGAAGGGCAGATGCAGGCCGAAATGGGGCGAGGCGAGCAGCGCCCAGAGATAGGCGCCGACGGCGTAGAAGGCGACATAGCCGAGATCGAGCAGGCCGGCCATGCCGACGACGATGTTGAGGCCCAGCGAGAGGAAGATGAACAGGATCGCCAGGTTGGCGATGCGCACCCAGGCGGTGCCGACCTGCGTCAGCACGTGCGGCAGGATGAGGAGCGCCACCCCGATGAGGACGAAACCGAGAATTTTGCGATTCATGCTCTTTCGGAGACGCGTTCGCCCAGCAGACCGGAAGGGCGGAACACCAGCACGAGAATCAGCACCGCGAAGGCGAACACGTCCTGGTAGTTGCTGCCGAACAGCACGACATGGCCGTCCGCGGCGCAGCGCTCGGCGAGCATGGCGGAAACCACCGGCCAGCGGCACAGATCGGTGAATTCGCCGATGTAGCCGGCGCCGAGCGCTTCGACCAGGCCGAGCAGGAGGCCGCCGAGCATGGCGCCGGCCAGGTTGCCGATGCCGCCCAGCACGGCGGCGGAAAAGGCCTTGAGGCCGAGGATGAATCCCATCGTGTAGTGGGCGATGCCGTAATAGGTGCCATACATGACGCCAGCCACCGCGCCGAGCGCCGCGGCGATGATGAAGGTGCCGGCGATCACGCGATTGGCGTCGATGCCCATCAGTCCCGCGATATTCACGTTTTCGGCGGTGGCGCGCATGGCGATGCCGAACTTGGTGCGATAGACGAACCAGGTCAGGCCGGCCATCAGGGCCACGGAGAGCAGGATGATGGCGATCTGCACGGCGCTGATCGCGGCGCCGCCGATGGCGAAACTCGGGTTGTCCATGATCTGGGGGAAGGCGCGCGGATCGCGGCCCCAGATCAGCAGGGCGACCTGTTGCAGGATGATCGACATGCCGATGGCGGTGATCAGCGGCGCCAGCCGCGGCGCGTGGCGCAGCGGGCGATAGGCCGCTCGCTCGAGCAGGAAGCCAACCGCCATGCAGGCCGGGATGGCCGCCAGCACGCCGGCCAGCACGATCATGAACGGCGGCAGCGGCAAGCCCATGCCGACCACGCCCATGATGACGGTGAAAGCGACCATCGCGCCGACCATCACGACGTCGCCATGGGCGAAGTTGATCAGCTGGATGACGCCATACACCATGGTGTAGCCCAGGGCCACGATGGCATAGACGCTGCCCGTGGTCAGGCCATTGATGATTTGCTGCAGGAAAATATCCACGGGCGCGGATGTTACTTTGGCTGCAACAACGGCGCCCCTCGGTTTTCCGCAGGGCGCCGTTGCCGTGGTGCGGCCGTCGGTTTTACTTCTGGGCCGGAGCGGCGGCGGGAGTCTCGGCCGGCTTGGCTTCGGCAGCGGGAGCCGCGGCCGGAGCGCTCAGCGCGGCATACTCGTCCAGCGTCAGGGACTTGTCGCCCTTGATGATCGCCAGCGGCACGATCTTGCCGTCCTTCATCGCGAAGATGGTCATCTCGGCGTCCTTGCGGTCGCCCTTCTCGTCGAACCGGATGTTGCCGGAGGCGCCGTTGAAGTCGCTCGCCGCCAGGGCCGGCAGGAACTTGGCCGGATCGGTCGAATCGGCCTTCTTCATCGCCTCGATCATCAGCATGGCCGCATCATAAGTGAAGGGCGCATAGAGGATCGGTTCGACGTTGAACCTCGCCTTGTAGGCATCGAGGAACTTCTTGCCCGAGGCTTGCACCGGAATGCCGGCCTGCGAGCAGATCATGCCCTCGGCGGCGGGACCGGCCAGTTCGGCCATCTTGTCGGTGCAGGCGCCGTCACCGAAGGCGAACGCCGCACTGATCTTGAGTTCGCGCGCCTGCCTGAGCAGCGGGCCGCCGGTGGCGTCCATGCCGCCGTAGAAGACGACATCGGGCTTCTTGCCCTTGATCTTGGTCAGCACGGCCTTCCAGTCGACCGTCTTGTCGGTGCCCTTCTCGCGCGGCAGCACCTTGACGCCGGCCGCCTTGAGGGCTTTCTCGACCTCGTTGGCGAGACCTTCGCCGTAGGCGGTGGCGTCGTCGATCACGGCCGCGACCTTGGGCTTGGCGCTGGCGATCAGGTAGTTGGCGACCGCGGGGCCTTGCTGGTCGTCGCGGCCGACGACGCGGAACACGGTCTTGAAGCCCTGTTCGGTCAGCGCGGGGTTGGTGGCCGAGCCGGAGATCATCGGGATGCCGGCCTGGTTGTAGATGGCGGAGGCGGGAATGGTCGTGCCCGAGTTCAGGTGGCCGACGACGCCGACGACCTTCGCATCGACGAGCTTCTGGGCGACGGTGTTGCCGATCTTCGGATCGGCCTGGTCGTCTTCGGCGATCAGCTCGAACTTGACCGGATTGCCACCGATCTTGATGCCGGCCGCGTTGGCCTCTTCGATGGCGAGACGGGCGCCGTTTTCGTTGTCCTTGCCGAGATGGGCGATGCCGCCGGTGAGCGGGCCGACATGGCCGAGCTTGACCACGGTGACCGGCGGCGCGACGGGTGCGGCGACGGGCTTCGGCGCTTCTTCTTGCTTGCCGCATCCCATCATCAGCACCGCGGCGGCGACGGAGAGGGAAAGGGCTTTGACAGGGACGTTCATCGGGAGGGCTCCATTCGGTTTGGAATTACGTAGAGGGGAGGCGGGGCTCGATTCTTGCCTTAGTCCCGGAGCTTGTCAATCGCCCGCCGCCTCAGCCGAGGTAGCGATAAATGAGAAGAACGGCGATCAGCAGCAACAGCGCCAGCGATTCCATCGCGACGATCAGCAGCGAGACGCGGCGCCCCGTCGGGCTCATGCGCAGCCAGAAACGGTCGAGCAGCCAGCGCGCCAGCCGGGCGCGGCGATCCGACCGGGCGGCCCAGGTGAGATAGCCCGCGCAGGCCTGGAGCCAGAGGTTGAGCTCGGCCAGGCGCATGGTTTCGATCGGTGCGGCGAAAGTTTCGCTCCAGTCGATCCGCGTCAGTCCGTTCTCCTGCGGGGACAGCGCCAGCGTGATGGTGCGCGGCGGGTCGCCGGCGAAAACCAGGGCGCCGCCGGTATCGGCAAAGTCGGCGCCGGCGGGACGGCGATAGCTCGCTTCCCGCTCGCTGCGCTCGTAGCGCACGCTCAGGGATTGCGCGTCGAGCGCGAGCACCTCCCATTCCGGATTGAGGCGGAACCAGGCTTCGCCGTCCCGGAAGAACCCGGCGACCCGTTCGATCGGCGCGGCAACCTTCAGGCTGCGTTCGTAGCGGTAATCAGACACGGCACAGCAGCACCGGCGCGGCGAGCTTGCCGTCGAGCCGGCCCGGCAGGTCGCGTGAGGTCCAGCGCTCGTAGCGGCCGCCGAAGCGCTTGCCGCCGAGAATGACGAGTTGGTAGCCGCCGGCGGCGACCCGCTGCGGAATGACGATCTCGGGTTCGCCATATTGCAGCAGGCGACCGACCGCGATGCCGGCCGTCTGCGCCCGCGCCACGAAAGCATCGAGCGCCGCCTCGCCCTCGGCGGCCAGACTGCGATCCAGGTGTGCGCGGCATTCGTCGCGATTGATCGCGTATATCTCGTTGGTGAATTTCTTCAAGTAAGGATCGACGACATACAGGGCGTCGAGCGCCGCGCCGGCGCCGGCCAGGTCGAGCGCGCAGCGGCAGGCCGTTTCGGTGTGCGGCTCGCCGTCGACGCACAACAGGATGGGGGAAAAATTCATGGATAAAAAAGGGGCATCCGCAGATGCCCCTGGCAGGAGTGACGGCGCCTAGCCCTTGACCTGGAAGGCCTCGGTGCCGATGATGATGACGGCGGCGGCGGCCAGCACGGCCTTCAGCGTCGCCGACGCGAAGCCGATCACGAAGGCCGAACCGCCGGCTTTCTTGAGGTCGTCGAACGCGATGTTGAGACCGACGCCGGCAAAGCCGATGGCGAAGAACAGCCTGAGCAGGTCGCTGCCGAGGATGCTGCGGTGCTCGGCGGTGAACATCCCCATCTCGTTCAGGGTGACCATGATGAAGAAGCCGAAAACGAAGATCGGGAACTTGGTCCGGATCACTTCCCAGACATCGATCTTCTGGCCCTCGTGGCCGGCATCCACCGCCGGCTTGACGACGTAGAAGTAGATGGCCCACAGCACGACCAGCGGGATGAAGCCGACGCGCACGATGTTGATGATGTTGGCCGTCAGCAGCGATTCGTGACCGTACCATGAAGCCGCCGCGACGAGCTGGGCGGTGTTGAGGATGGCCGTGCCGACCCAGGCGCCGAACACCGGCTGGCTCATGCCGAGCGCCTGGCCGATGTAGGGGAAGGTGAACAGGCAGACGGTGCCGAACAGCAGGATCGTGCCGATCGAGTAGAAAAAGTCGCGCGGCTTGGCATTGACCACCGGGGCGACGGCGACGGCCGCCGACACGCCGCAGACGCCGACCCCCGCGCCCATCACGCCCGCCAGGCCCGAGTCGACCTTGGCGCGACGGGCCCAGAACGAGATCAGGATCTGGGTGCCCATGACGAAGGCGACGACCAGAATCAGGCCCATGACGCCGACCTTGAGCACGTCGGACCACATGTAGAGCGCACCCAGGATGATGATCCCCGGCTTGATCAGCGGACGGGCGGCGATCGTCCCGGCCCTGAAGACCTCGGGCAGGCCGACCGTGTTGCGGATCAGCATGCCCCCCAGCAGCAGAATGGCGACATAGGTGAGCTGAAAGGAGATCATCGTGTTGCCGAAGCTCAGGTTGCCCGGAATGATCTTCGCCTGGGTGACGCTGGTGAAGTCCGCCTGCTCCAGGATGACCTGGCGCGAAGGCCGGCGCGGCTCCTTGACCGACGTGTCGCCGGCGGCCCGGGCGGCCTTGAAGGCCTCCATGTCGGCCTTGAATTTTTCGCTGCGCTTGGCGAAGCTTTCCTGCTGTTTCTGCTTGTATTCGTCGTAGCTGGCAGGCGCCTTGCCTTCATTCGCGAGCTTCAGCACCCGCTCCGCCTCCCGGTGGTGATTGTTCCACTTGCTCATCGTGCTGTCCCACTGGAGCGCCAGCCAGCCAAAGACCGCACACAGGATCAGCCCCGGCAGCATGCTGGGGAGATTTTTCAGACTGAACTCGACACCGATTCCGCCACCGCTCATGTCGTCTCTCCCCGCTCAAAAGAACAGCGATCTGTAAAAGTTCGGGCCGATGACTCCGGTCAGGACCAGCACGACCACCACCGCGGCCAGTCCCAGTACGAAGAAATCCTCCTTGCGTTCGGCGGAAAAGGTCGATTTCGCCTTTTCCGCATAGTCGTCCTGCGTCGACTTATCGTTCATCCGTCTCTCCTTCTCGTGTTATTTGACGACAGTAACGGTGCAGGGCGCCCACTCGGCCACCCGGCTCGACACGCTGCCCATGGCCGCGCGCGCCAGACCGTGGCGGCCATGGGAGGCGACAAGGATTTCGGCCGCGCCTTCGCGCTTGGCGATCCCGATGATGCCCTCGGCCGGTCGCCCGACCTCATGCACGGCGCTCGCGTCGGCTCCCGCGGCCTGCGCCAGCGCGAGGGCCGCGGCGAGGATCGCGGCGGATTCCTTCTTCATCGCGTCCTCGAAGACGCCGACGTCCAGCTCGGACTGGCCGATGGGACAGAAGGGTTCGGAAATATTGACAATGACGAGCCGCGCCTGCTCCTGTTGCGCGCGGCGGGCCGCTACGGCCACCGCCTTGTCGGCGGCGGCGGAACCATCGGTTGCAACCAGAATTGTCCCCACGAGAACCTCCTTTGGCGAGTTTTGCTTATAAGCATTTTTTGTTGCCGGATAAAATCATAACCGGAACTTGCCGATCACCGCAATAGGCGGGCCTCGGCAGGCGACGCAAAAGCAACGGGGAGCCGAAGCTCCCCGTTGCTTTTGCGTCGAACCGACGCGGCTTACTTGGCGCCTGCCAGAATCCACCTCACCAGGATCTGGATGTCGGCGTCCTTGACGGCGGGGTTAGGCGGCATCGGCACCTGGCCCCAGATCCCGGTGCTGCCGGCCTTGACCCGCGCCGAGAGGATCTTGACCGCGTCCTTCTGACCGGCGTATTTCTTGGCGACTTCCTGGTAAGACGGGCCGACCAGCTTCTTGTCGACGGTGTGGCAGGCCATGCAATTGCTCTTCTTGGCCAAATCGAGATTGGCCAGGGCGGGCGCGGATACCGCCGCGCCGGCGACGATCAGGGCCGGGGCGGCCAGTTTGGTCCATTTCATGTTCGCTGTTTCCTCGTATCGGTTATGGGGGACGACTGCGCCGACAGTCTAACGAAAATCGTCAGGCTTGAGAATCCGCCCCGTTTTCAATCAGTTGCCGGCGCAAGGCAAGCAACGCCGGTGCACGCGGGCGGGTTGACCGACAACGCCTCTTCCAACGCCAGGATCAGGGTGGCGCATCCGCTCGGCTGGCCGGCAACCGAAGTGTGGAAGGCCCGGAGGGTGCGCCGGGCCGCGCCGAGGTAACGCGCCTCGCCGAGAAGGTGGCCGAGTTGCTGCAGGGCGCGGGCCGCGACCCCGTTGCCGGAGGGCAGGGCATTGTCGTGGGCGCTCTTGGGCCGCTGGATCAGGGCCTCGTGGTCATGGGCGGTGAAGAAGAAGCCGCCCGCGTCCCCGTCCTCGAAGCGCTCCAGCAGCGCGTCGGCGAGCTGGCGCGCGCAGCGGAGGTCTTCCGGCTGCGGCTCGGCCCGCATCAGCTCGATCAGCGCGGCGAGCAGAAAGGCGTGATCGTCGAGATAGGCCGGCAGATGCGCCTGCCCATGCCGCGACGTGGCGAGCAGCCGCCCGTCGCGCCAGTGCGTCGCGCGCAGGAACCCGAATGCGCGGCGCGCCGCCTCGCGCCAGTCGGTACGGCCGAAAATGCGCGCGGCGCGCGCCAGTCCCTCGATCATCAGCGCGTTCCAGCTGGTCAGGATCTTGTCGTCGCAGCCCGGGCGCACGCGCCGTTCGCGCGCCGCGAACAGCTTGGCGCGGGTGGATTCGAGCAGTTCCGTCTCGCCGGGCGCCAGCGGCGCGACGACCCTCAGGTGCCAGTGGCTGCGCTCGAAATTGGGCGGCCGTTCCAGCCCCCAGTGCCGTCCCGCCAGCGCCGACTCCTGCGCGGTGAGCAGCAGGGCGACCTGGGCGCGGTCCCAGACGTAGAACCTGCCCTCCTCGCCTTCCGCATCGGCGTCCAGGGAGGAATGGAACGCTCCGTCCGGGCTGGTCATCTCGCGCAGCAGCCAGCCGACGATGCCCTCGGCCACCTGCTTGAAGTATGCGTCGCCGGTCAGCGCGAACGCATCCGCGTAGAGGCCGAGCAGCGGGCCGTTGTCGTAGAGCATCTTCTCGAAGTGCGGTATTTCCCAGCGCTCATCGACGCTGTAACGGTAAAACCCGCCACCGAGCTGGTCGTGGATGCCGCCTTGCGCCATGCAGCGCAGGGAAACCAGCGCGGCTTCGCGCGCGGCGGGATCGTCCGGCCGGTGCAGCAGGAAGGCGAGATCGGTCGGGTGGGGGAATTTCGGCGCGCCGCCGAAGCCCCCATTCGCCTCGTCGAAACCGTCGAGCAGCACGTCCCGCAGCGCGGCGACCGGCCGCAGATCCGGCGCCTGGTCGCCGCCGGGCGGACGCCGGTTGAGCGCCGCCAGCAGTTCGCGGTTCTGCGCGTCGATGTCGCCACGGCGGGTGCGCCAGAGCGCGCCGATGCGCTCGCACACTTCGATGAAGCCGGGCAGGCCGAAGCGGGCCTCCCTGGGGAAATAGGTGCCGCCATAGAACGGCGTGCCCGCCGGGGTGAGGAACAGGGTCAGCGGCCAGCCGCCGGCCCGTCCGGCCAGCAACTGGTGCGCCGACTGGTAGATCTGGTCAAGGTCGGGCCGCTCCTCGCGGTCGACCTTGACGTTCACGAACAGCCGGTTCATGACGGCGGCCGTCCCGGCATCCTCGAAGGATTCGTGCGCCATCACGTGGCACCAGTGGCAGGCCGAATAACCGATCGACAACAGGATCGGCCGGTCTTCGGCGCGCGCGCGCGCCAGCGCGACCTCGCCCCAGGGCAGCCAGTCGACCGGGTTGGCGGCGTGCTGCAGGAGATAGGGCGAGGTCTCGCCCGCGAGCCGGTTGCGGGGCAATTCGGCGGTGGCGCTCATGTCGGGTCTCCGTGGGGAAACCCCGACTATACCCGATTAAATTAATCGGGTATAGGAATCAGGGCATCAGCTCCTTGAGCAGGCTGTCCACATCCTTTTGCGACAGGCGCTGTTCCTCGGTCGAACCGCCGCCCTCGACGACGATGATCGCGCCGACCAGCGCCTTGGTCGCCTTGCGCAGGGCCTGGCCGGCCAGGTCCTGGAATTCCTGCGCGACGATGATGTTGGTGAGGTGACCGCCGATGCCATCCAGCTTTTCCTCGAGCTCCTTGCGGCTCCAGTCGCGGCCGAGCGAGGCGCGCGCCTCGCCGACGAGCTGCTTGGCCACTTCCGCCTCGAGCAGGGATTTGGTCGCCGCGTCGGCGGTCATGCGTTCGACATTGCCGAGGATGACCGAAACCTCTTTGGGATTGCCGGCGCTGCGGCGGGACAATCCCTTGGCCGCCAGGTTGAGCTCGCGCGCGAGTTGTTTGAGTTCGCTCAGCACCTCCCCGGTCGCCCGTTTTGCGGCGGCCGGCTTGCGCGCCGCGGCTTTTGCTGCGGTTGCCATCGTCCCTCCCCTTTTCCCCGTCATTTGAACAAGCCGCGCCACCAGCGCTTGCGCCCCTCGGGCAGCGCCGCCGCCGGGCCGAGATCCTCCGGCGCCACGCGGCTGAGAACCCAGCCCGGCAGCGGCGGCTTGTCCGAGCAGCCGCAGGATACGCCCAGATGGTTCGGATCGAAGATTTTCACGAAACCCGGCGCATCGAGCCGGTCGGCATAGACGATGCCGCAATAGTCGTGATGATGTTCGCGGCGCAAGAGCGCATCGAGCTGGGCAATGAACGCGCTCAGCGCCCGCGCGCTGGACGGGGCGGAGGGCGGCGGCTCGCCCACCGCGTAGATGAACCAGCCCGCGCCGCCGATGCGCGGCCAGAAGGCTTCGAGCTGCTGCCAAGACATCACCGCCCAGAGCCGGCCGCTGTAAAGTTTCTGGAATTCGCTCACGGCCGTTCCGGCAGCTTGCGCACCGCCCCGGTGTCGGCCGAGGTGGTCATCGCGGCATAGACCCTGAGCGCCAGCGACACCGGGCGTTCGCGCCGGACGGGTTGCCAGGCGGCTGCGCCTTTGGCCTCCATCGCCGCGCGCCGTGCCGCCAGCGCCGACTTTTCCACGTCGAGCCGAATCGAGCGGTTCGGAATGTCGATCTCGATCGGGTCGCCCTCCTCGACCAGCGCGATCGTCCCGCCGGCCGCCGCCTCGGGCGAGACATGGCCGATGGACAATCCCGAGGTGCCGCCCGAAAAGCGCCCGTCGGTGAGCAAGGCGCAGGCCTTGCCCAGCCCCATCGACTTGAGATACGAGGTGGGATAGAGCATCTCCTGCATGCCGGGGCCGCCCTTGGGGCCCTCGTAGCGAATCACCACCACGTCGCCTTGCCGCACCTTGCCGGCCAGGATGGCCTCGACCGCCTCCTCCTGGCTTTCGAAGACGCGCGCCGGGCCGCGGAACACGCGCAGGGTGGAGGTGGGCACGCTGGTGGTGTAGCGCAGCGCCTCGGTCTCGAACATGCTCTCGTCAATGCCGGCGGTCTTGACGATGCAACCCTTCTCGGCGAGATTGCCGAACAGCACGGCCAGGCCGCCGTCGCGCGAATAAGCGTGCTCGATGGCGCGAACGCAGCCGTTTTGCCGGTCCAGATCGAGCGCCGGATAGCGACGGCTCTGCGAGAAGGCCACCTGGGTGGGGACGCCGCCGGGCGCAGCGCGGAAGAATTCATGCACCCGCTGGTCCGCATTGCGCCGTACGTCGCAACAGTCGATCTGCTCGCCCATGCTGGGATAAAGCACGGTGGGGCAGTCGCGGTGGATGAGCCCGCCGCGGTCGAGCTCGCCCAGGATGGCTGCGATGCCGCCGGCGCGATGCACGTCCTCCATGTGGTATTGCTGCGTCGCCGGCGCCACCTTGCACAGGTTGGGCACCCGGCGCGACAGGCGGTCGATGTCGGCCATGGTGAAATTCACCTCGGCCTCCTGCGCGGCGGCCAGCAGATGCAAGACCGTGTTGGTCGAGCCGCCCATGGCGACGTCGAGCGCGATGGCGTTCTCGAAGGCGGCGAAGGTGGCGATCGAACGCGGCAGGACGCGGGCATCGTCCTGCCCGTACCAGCGCCGGCACAGCTCGACGATGAGCGAGCCGGCCTTGACGAAGAGTTTTTCCCGGTCGGCATGAGTGGCCAGCAGGGAGCCGTTGCCCGGCAGCGACAGGCCGAGCGCCTCGGTCAGGCAGTTCATCGAGTTGGCGGTGAACATGCCGGAGCAGGAGCCGCAGGTCGGGCAGGCCGAGCGCTCCATCGCATTCACCTCGGCGTCGCTGTTGGCCGGGTTGGCCGCCTCGACCATCGCATCGACGAGATCGACCTTGCGGTGGACGCCCTGCCACTTCACCTTGCCGGCCTCCATCGGCCCGCCCGAGACGAAGACGGCGGGGAGGTTCAGGCGCAAGGCGGCCATGAGCATGCCCGGCGTGATCTTGTCGCAGTTGGAGATGCACACCAGCGCGTCGGCGCAGTGCGCATTGACCATGTATTCGACGCTGTCGGCGATCAGCTCGCGGCTGGGCAGCGAATAGAGCATGCCGCCGTGGCCCATGGCGATGCCGTCATCCACCGCGATGGTGTTGAATTCCTTGGCCACACCGCCGGCTTCCTCGATGCGGCGCGCCACGAGCTGGCCCATGTCCTTCAGATGCACGTGGCCCGGCACGAACTGGGTGAAGGAGTTGACCACCGCGACGATGGGCTTGCCGAAATCGGCGTCGGTCATGCCGGTGGCGCGCCACAGGGCACGCGCGCCGGCCATGTGGCGGCCGTGGGTCGAGGTGCGGGAACGGTAGGCGGGCATGCGGGTCTCCTGCGGGCGATCGCGCCGGTATGCGACGTAGAATGGCACTTTTGCGACGATTCTAGCCCAGCCCGGCTGCCCGCTCCATGCTGACCCACCCCCAATTCGACCCCGTGGCCGTGAGCCTCGGCCCGCTGGCCATCCACTGGTACGGGCTGATGTATCTGCTCGGCTTCCTGGCCTTCCTGTGGCTCGGCCGGCGCCGTGCCGCGACCCAGCCCTGGCACGGCCTGACGCCCCGCCATGTCGATGACCTGCTGTTCCTCGGCGTGCTCGGCGTGGTGATCGGCGGGCGCCTGGGCCAGGTGCTGTTCTACGACCCGGCCCACTACCTCGCACAGCCGCTGGAAATCCTGGCGGTGTGGAAGGGCGGCATGAGCTTTCATGGCGGCTTCATCGGCGTGCTGGTCGGAATGGTCCTGTATGCCCGCAGGCAGGGTCTGTCGTTCTGGCAGGTCACCGATTTCATCGCCCCGCTGGCCCCGATCGGTCTGGCGCTGGGGCGCATCGGCAATTTCATCAACGGCGAGCTGTGGGGCCGTGCCGCCAGCGCCGACCTCCCGTGGGCAATGGTTTTTCCGCAGGTCGATGCGCTGCCGCGCCATCCTTCCCAGCTGTATCAGGCGGCCGGGGAGGGTCTGCTGCTGTTTGCGCTGCTATGGTGGTTCTCGTCGCGCCGGCGGCCGCGCATGCAGATTTCGGCGCTGTTCCTCGTGGGCTACGGTGCGCTGCGCTGGGGCGCGGAATATTTCCGCGAGCCCGACGCCGGCATCCTGGGCCTGTCCTATGTGGTCAGCATGGGACAATGGTTGTCGCTGCCGATGATCGTCGCCGGCATCTTCCTGTTCATCCGGGGGCGGAAAGCATGACCAGACCGTTCAGAGTGCTGGGCATCCAGCAGATCGCGATCGGCGCACTATCGAAGGACAGGCTGCGGGCGCTGTGGGTGGACCAGCTCGGGCTCGAGGTGACCGGTCATTTCGTTTCCGCGCGCGAGAACGTCGACGAGGACATCTGCGCGCTGGGGCGCGGCCCCTGCCGCGTCGAGGTCGACCTGATGCAGCCGCTCGATCCGGACCGGAAGCCGGCGGTGCAGGCCATCCCGCTCAACCACGTCGGCCTGTGGGTCGATGATCTGCAACAAGCGGTCGAATGGCTCGCCGCCCGGGGCGTGCGCTTCGCGCCGGGCGGGATTCGCAGGGGCGCCGCCGGCCATGACATCTGCTTCATCCATCCGCGGGCCAGCGCCGAATTTCCGCTTGGCGGCGAAGGCGTGCTGATCGAACTGGTGCAGGCGCCGCCGGAGGTCATCGCGGCGCTGGGGTGAGCGCCGGCGCGGGGTGTCCGCGCCGGCTGCCGGTCACTTGAAATCGGCGCCCGACTGATTGGCCATGTGGATGATGGCGCGCACCAGTTCCTCGTCGGTGGCATTGGAGCCGCCGCGCGGAGGCATGGCGCCCTTGCCCGTGATCGCGGTCTGGGTCAGACCCTCCAGCCCGAGCCGGAGCAGCGGCGCCCAGGCGGCCCGGTCGCCGGTCTTGGGCGCGCCGGCCACCCCTGCCGTGTGACAGGCGCCGCACACCGCCTTGTAGAGCTCCTCGCCGCTGCGGCTGCCGACGGCCGGACCGGCCGCCGCGGGCGGGGCCAGCTTGACCTTGGCGACGGGCTGGATGCGCAGGTTGGCGGCCTCGTAATCCTCCAGTCCGGGGCGCTCGCCCATGGCCAGGGCCGCGGCAGGAATCAGCGCAAACGCGCCGGCGCGCGCCAGGAAGCGTATATGGCGTGGGTTCATTGCCTTATCCTTCTTCAATTTCAAACTCCGCCCATTCTAGTCGCATCCGGTGTCGATGAGCACCGCAACGACCTGCGCATCGATTTGGCGTTACACTTCGGCGCCCGATCATGCTGCGCCATCTGCTCGCCCCTTTCGCCCTCTGCCTGGCCGGCTTCGCCTACGCCGGCGAGGTCGTCGTCGCCGTCGCCGCGAATTTCGCCGCACCGATGAAACGGATCGTTGCCGAGTTCGAGCGGGAAACCGGCCACCAGGCCACGCTCGCCTTTGGCTCGACCGGCAAGTTCTACGCCCAGATCAAGAATGGCGCGCCCTTCCAGGTCTTCCTCGCCGCCGACGACATCACCCCGGCCCGGCTGGAAGCGGAAGGCGATGCGGTTGCCGGCACGCGCTTCACCTACGCCATCGGCAGGCTGGTGCTGTGGTCGGCCCGCCCCGGCTTCATCGATGACCGCGGCGAAGTGCTGAGAACCGGCGGGTTCAGGCGTCTCGCACTGGCCAACCCCCGGCTCGCACCCTATGGCGCGGCGGCCATCGAAACATTGACGGCCCTCAATCTGACCGAGACTCTGCGGCCGAAATTCGTCACCGCCGACAATATCGCCCAGGCGCACCAGTTCGTCGCTTCCGGCAACGCGGAACTCGGCTTCGTCGCCCTGGCGCAGGTCGGGCAGGATGGCCGCATCACGGCAGGATCGGGCTGGATCGTGCCGCCCCATCTCCACGCGCCGATCCGCCAGGATGCGGTGCTGCTGCCAGGCGGCAGGGACAATCCCGCCGCCGTGGCGCTGCTGGCCTATCTCAGGGGAGACAAGGCGAAAGCGGTGATCCGCAGTTTCGGCTACGATTTGTAGGTGAAGCCACCCCGAAAACCTCGCTTTGCCCGGTTCTGTGCAGCAAGGCTGCGTCCCGCCTCGCGGGACCGGCCTGCGGCCTTGTCCTTTCGGGTTTGCCGATGAGCGAAGGCGACCTCACCGCGGTCTGGCTGACCGTCAAGCTGGCTTCCCTCACCACCGTGTTGCTGCTGCTGATCTGCACGCCCCTGGCCTGGTGGCTGGCGCGCACGCGCTCGCGCTGGAAAGGGCCGATCGGCGCGATCGTCACGCTGCCGCTGGTGCTGCCGCCGGCGGTGCTCGGTTTCTATCTTCTGGTGCTGATGGGGCCGGAGGGGCCGGTGGGCCGGCTCACCCAGGCGCTCGGGCTCGGCCTGCTGCCCTTCACCTTCGCCGGCCTGGTCGTCGCCTCGATCATCTATTCCCTGCCTTTCGTCGCCCAGCCCCTGCAGCAGGCCTTCGAGGCGATCGGCGATCGGCCGCTCGAAGCGGCCGCGACGCTGCGCGCCGGGCCCTGGGACACGTTCTTCACGGTGGTGCTGCCGCTGGCGCGCCCCGGCTTCATCACCGCCAGCGTGCTCGGCTTCGCGCATACCGTCGGCGAGTTCGGCGTGATCCTGATGATCGGCGGCAACATCCCCGGTCAGACCCAGGTGCTCTCGATGGCGATCTACAACCATGTCGAGGCGATGGACTACGCGTCCGCCCACTGGCTTGCCGGCGGCATGCTGGCGTTTTCCTTCCTCGTCCTGCTGCTCGTCAACCACTTCAAGCCGGGAGGCCGGCCGGCGCGCCATGGATGAGATTCACGCCCGCTTCCGGCACGCCTATCCCGGTTTTACCCTCGCCGTCGACTTGACGCTGCCGGGGCGCGGCGTCACCGCGCTGTTCGGCCATTCCGGTTCGGGCAAGACCACGCTGTTGCGCTGCATCGCCGGCCTCGAACGGGCGCAGGGACGGCTGACGGTCAACGGCGAAACCTGGCAGGACGACGCAAGCTTCCTGCCGACCCATCGCCGAGCGCTCGGCTACGTGTTCCAGGAGGCCAGCCTGTTTTCCCATCTGACGGTGCGCGGCAATCTCGACTACGGCATGAAGCGCTGTCCCCGCCGTCCCGCCGCCGCCGAGTTCGAAAAAACCGTCGATCTGCTCGGCATCGGCGCCCTGCTCGAGCGCAAGCCGGAGCGACTCTCGGGCGGCGAGCGCCAGCGCGTCGCCATCGCGCGCGCCCTGCTCACCCTGCCGCGTCTGCTGCTGATGGACGAGCCGCTCGCCTCGCTCGATCCCGCGCGCAAGAACGAGATCATTCCCTACCTCGAGCGCCTGCATGGCGCGCTCGAGATCCCGGTGCTCTACGTCAGCCACGCGACGGACGAAGTCGCGCGGCTGGCCGACCACATCGTGGTGATGGCAGACGGTCGCGCCCTGGCGAGCGGCCCGCTCGGCGCGACGCTGGCCCGCCTCGACCTGCCGCTGCAGCTGGGCGAGGATGCCGGCGTGGTGCTCGCCGGCGCGGTGGTCGAACGCGACGAAAACTGGCGGCTCGCCCGCATCGGCATCGATGGCGGCGCCGGGGAATTCCTCCTCTGGGTGCGCGATGGCGGGCAGCCGCTCGGGCAGCGCGTGCGCGTGCGCATTCTCGCGCGCGACGTCAGCATCGCCCGCGAGCGCATCGCCAACACCAGCATCCTCAACACGCTGCCGGCGCGGGTGGTCGCGCTCGCCGACGAGCCGCATCCGGCCCTCACCCTCGTGCGCCTGGCGGTCGGCGCCGGCGCCCCGGTGATCGCCCGCATCACGCGCCGCTCGGCCTGCGCTCTCGAACTCGAGCCGGGACAGGCGGTGTGGGTGCAGGTGAAGAGCGTCGCGCTGGTCGGCTAGCCGACCAGCCCGCGCCGGTACTGGATCGCCTCGGCCAGCTGCGCCGCGCGAACGACGTCCGCGCCGGCCAGGTCGGCAATCGTGCGCGCCACCTTGAGGATGCGGTGGTAGGCGCGCGCCGAGAGCTCGAGCCGCGTCATCGCCTGCTTCAACAACGCCGCGCCGGCGCAGTCGGGCAGGCAGTGCGTGTCGATCTCGTCGGGCGTCAGCAGGGCGTTGGGCTTGCCCTGCCGCGCGATCTGGCGCGCGCGCGCGGCGGCGACGCGCGCCTGCACGACGGCCGAGGATTCGCCTTCGCCGCGCGTGCTCAATTCCGCTTCGGTCACCGCCGGAACTTCGATCAGCAGGTCGATGCGGTCGAGCAGCGGGCCGGATAACTTTCCCCGATAACGCGCGATCTGGTCGGGCGTGCAGCGACAGCGTGCCTCGCCGAGCCAGCCGCAAGGACAGGGATTCATCGCCGCGACGAGCTGGAAGCGCGCCGGAAACTCGGCGCGCCGCGCCGCGCGCGAGACGCGGATGTGGCCGGTCTCGAGCGGCTCGCGCAGGGCCTCGAGCGCGCGCCGCTCGAATTCGGGCAGTTCGTCGAGGAACAGCACGCCGTGGTGGGCGAGCGAGATTTCGCCGGGGCGCGGCACGCCGCCGCCGCCGACCAGCGCCGCGCTCGACGACGTATGGTGCGGCGCCTGGAACGGCCGCCGGCCCCAGCGGGCAACGTCGAAGCTGCCGGCCAGCGAATGCACCGCCGCGCTTTCGAGCGCCTCCTGATCGGTCATCGGCGGCAACAGGCCGGGCAGGCGCTGGGCCAGCATCGACTTGCCCGAGCCGGGCGGGCCGCTCATCAGCAGCGAATGCTGGCCGGCCGCGGCGACTTCCAGCGCGCGCTTGGCCGGCAGCTGCCCCTTGACTTCGGACAGGTCGGGCACGAAAGTCGGCGCTGGCGGGACGGCGCCCGCATGCGGCGCGAGCGGCACGGCGCCGGTCAGATGCGCGCAGACGTCGAGCAGGCCGCGCGCCGGCAGGATCGTCGCCGCGCCGACCAGCGCCGCTTCGGCGGCGGAAGCCTGCGGCAGCACGAACGCCCGTCCGGCGCCCGCTGCCGACAGGCACATCGCCAGCGTGCCGCGCACCGGGCGCAGTTCGCCGGACAGGGACAGTTCGCCGGCGAACTCGTGGCCCTCCAAGGATTGCGCCTCGATCTGACCCGAGGCGATCAGGATGCCCAGCGCGATCGGCAGGTCGAAGCGGCCGGATTCCTTGGGCAGGTCGGCCGGCGCAAGATTGACGGTAATGCGCTTGGCGGGAAACTCGCAGCCGCTGTTCTGAAGCGCGGCGCGCACGCGGTCGCGCGCTTCCTTGACCTCGGTCTCGGGCAGCCCGACGAGCGTGAACGACGGCAGGCCGTTGGCCAGATGCACCTCGACCGCGACCTCGGGCGCATTCAGCCCGGCGAGGGCACGGCTCCTCAGGACGGCCAGCGCCATCTAGGTCTTGCGCTGGGCCTCGAGTTCGGCGAGACGCGCCTCGAGTTGCGCCAGGCGCGCCTGCGCGCGGGCAAGCAATTCCTTCTGGATCTCGAAATCCTCGCGGGTCACCAGATCCAGTCTGGCGAATTGCGCCGTCAGCATGGCGCGCAGGTTCTTTTCGATGTCGGCCGCCGGGGTGGCCGCGAGCGCCGCGGAAATTCGGGCGCTGATGTCTTCGAAAAATTTCGGGTCGAGCATGATGGCCTCAATGAAATGTATGCGGCCAGTGTAGCACCGCGCACCATGTCATCCGCAATTCCCCGCGGAGTGCCAGGCCGCGCACTTGTATGGTGCATCGCCAAACGCCAATGAATCAAAGCAGTGCGGAGTTCTCGCGCGACAACAGACCAAAGGCAGGGCACAAATGGCCTATCCGTTTGTTTATCAGAGCATATTTCTGACTGGCACGCTAAGTGCAGGACAGGTTCCGGAGTTTTCCTTTCCGCAACCACTTTGGAGACTGCGCCATGAACAAAAAACTCGTCGCTCTCGCCGTTGCCGGCGCCCTTTCTTCCCCGCTCGTCGCGGTCGCGGCCGATCCTGCGCGGGAACACACGTTTACCGGCAACCTCACGCTGGCTTCCGAATACATCTACCGCGGCATCGGCCAAACCAATCGCAAGCCGGCGCTGCAGGGTGGATTCGACTACGCGCACAGGAGCGGCCTCTATGCCGGGATCTGGGGCTCCAACATCTCCTGGCTGTCCGATCTCGGCGGTATCAGTTCGAGTATCGAACTGGACGTTTATGGCGGCTACAAGGGCACGTTCGCCAACGACTTCGGCTACGACGTCGGCGTGCTGACCTACAACTACCCGGGCGCCTTCCCGGGCGGGTTCACCGACGCCGACACCACCGAAGTCTATGTCGGCCTCGGCTGGAAGTGGCTGTCCGCCAAGTATTCCTATACCGTTTCCAGCCACATTTTCGGCTGGGTCGGCGCCGGCGGTGAAAAAACACGCGGCAGCGACTACCTCGAGCTGAATGCCGCCTACGACCTCGGCGACGGCTGGGGCATCAACGCCCACCTTGGCCACCAGAAGATCAAGCGCCTCAGCGATGCGTCCTATACCGACTGGAAGCTTGGCGTGACCAAGGATGTCGGCTTCGGCACAGTTGGCCTGGCCTACGTCGGCACTGACGCAAAAGGTGATCCTGGCCAGCCCTACCGTAACCCCTTCGGCAAGGATCTCGGCAAGGAGCGCCTGCTGCTGACCTTCGGCAAGACCTTCTAATCGACCGCCTCTTTTCAAGGAGAAATCATGAAACTCGTCACCGCCATCATCAAGCCGTTCAAGCTTGACGAGGTGCGTGAGGCCCTCGCCGCCGTCGGCGTGCAGGGCATCACGGTCACCGAAGTCAAGGGCTTCGGCCGGCAGAAGGGGCATACGGAACTGTATCGCGGCGCCGAATACGTCGTCGATTTCCTGCCCAAGGTAAAGATCGAGGCAGCCATCAAGTCCGAACTGCTCGACCAGACCATCGAAGCGATCGAGAAGGCCGCCAGCACCGGAAAAATCGGCGACGGCAAGATCTTCGTCTTCGACCTCGAACAGGTCGTGCGCATCCGCACCGGCGAAACCGGCACGGATGCCCTTTAAGGAGAATTCGTCATGAGCGAAACAGTGGAAGTCGTTGCCGCCGTCGCCGCCGCCGTGGCGGCGACCCCCGTCCCCAACAAGGGCGACACGGCGTGGATGATGATCGCCACCGTGCTGGTCATCCTGATGGTCATCCCCGGCCTGGCGCTGTTCTATGGCGGCCTCGTCCGCGCCAAGAACATGCTCTCGGTGCTGATGCAGGTATTCGTCATCTTCTCGCTGATCAGCGTGCTCTGGGTGATCTACGGCTACAGCCTGGCCTTCACCGGCGGCAGCCCCTTCATCGGCGGCTTCGACAAGCTGTTCCTCTCGGGCGTGACACCCGAATCGCTGGCGGCCACCTTCAGCAAGGGGGTCTACATCCCCGAACTGAGCTTCGTCGTCTTCCAGGCCACCTTCGCCGCCATCACCACGGCCCTGATCGTCGGCGCCTTCGCCGAGCGCATGAAGTTTTCCGCCGTGCTGCTGTTCTCGGTGCTGTGGTTCACCTTCAGCTACCTGCCGATGGCGCACATGGTCTGGTACTGGGACGGTCCCGATGCGATCACCGACGCGGCCGCGCTGGAGAAGGTGGTTGCCGGCGCCGGCTTCCTCTGGGCCAAGGGCGCGCTCGACTTCGCCGGCGGCACGGTGGTGCACATCAACGCCGCCATGGCCGGCCTGGTCGGCGCCTTCCTGATCGGCAAGCGCGTCGGTTACGGCAAGGAGCCGATGACCCCGCACAGCCTGACGCTGACCATGGTCGGTGCCGCGCTGCTGTGGGTGGGCTGGTTCGGCTTCAACGCCGGTTCCAACCTCGAAGCGAACGGCCTGGCTGCGCTGGCGATGGTCAACACCCTGGCTGCCACGGCCGCCGCGACGTTGTCCTGGATGGTCGCGGAATGGCTGGTCAAGGGCAAGCCCTCGATGCTGGGCGCCGCTTCGGGCGCGGTCTCCGGCCTGGTCGCGATCACCCCGGCCTGCGGCTTCGTCGGCCCGATGGGGGCGATCGTCATCGGTCTGCTGGCGGGCGTGCTCTGCCTCTGGGGCGTGAATGGCCTGAAGAAGATGCTCGGCGCGGATGATTCGCTCGACGTGTTCGGTGTGCATGGCGTGGGCGGCATCCTCGGCGCCATCCTCACCGGCGTCTTCGTCTCCCCGGCCCTTGGCGGCACCGGCGTGTATGACTACGTGACCAATGCCGTCGGCGAGTTCAACATGGTTGCGCAGGTCACCAGCCAGCTCTGGGGCGTGGGCGTCGCAGTGGTCTGGTCCAGCATCGTTGCCTTCGTCTGCTACAAGATCGTCGATGTGCTGGTCGGGCTGCGCGTGCCGGAAGACGAGGAGCGTGAAGGCCTCGACATCGCGTCGCACGGCGAGTCGGCCTACCACTACTGATTCTTCCTCCTACCCAAAAGTGGATTCGGGCGTTCCCTCGGGAACGCCCGTTTTTTTGATCAGCGGAAAACCACGGTCTTGTCGCCGTGCGCGAGGACGCGGTCCTCGAGGTGGTAGCGCAAGCCGCGCGCGAGGACGGTCTTCTCGATGTCCTTGCCGTAGCGCACCATGTCGTCGGGCGAGTCGGAGTGGTCGATGCGGATCACGTCCTGCTCGATGATCGGCCCCTGGTCCAGCTCGCTGGTCACGTAGTGGCAGGTCGCGCCGATCAGCTTGACGCCGCGCCGGAAGGCCTGGTGATAGGGCTTCGCACCGACGAAGCTGGGCAGGAAGCTGTGGTGAATGTTGAGGATCTGGCCGGGAAAGGCGGCGCAGATCTCGGGCGAGAGGATCTGCATGTAGCGCGCCAGCACCATGGTGTCGCCGCGCGATTCCTCGTAGAGCCGCCGCACTTCGGCACAGGCCTGTGCCTTGTTCTCCGCCGTGACCGGTACATGATGGAAGGGGATGCCATGCCACTCGACGAAACCCCTGAAGGACTCGTGGTTCGAGATCACGCAGGGGATCTCGATGTCGAGTTCCTTCGCCTGCCAGCGCGCCAGCAGGTCGTAGAGGCAGTGCTCCTGCTTGGAGACGAGAACCACCACGCGCTTCTTCACCGCGCTGTCGGTGATCTTCCAGTCCATTTCCAGCTCGGCGGCGATTGGGCGGAAGCGCTGGCGAAACTCTGTGAGCATGAAGGGCAGCGAGTCGGCCTTGATCTCGAGGCGCATGAAATAACGGCGGTCCGTGTCGTCGGCATGGAAGCTCGATTCGAGGATCCAGCCCTGGTGTGCGGCGATGAAGCCGGTGACGCGGGCGATGATGCCCGTGCGGTCGGGGCAGGAGGCGGCAAGGGTGTAGAAGCGGTCCCCGTGCATGTCAGATGCGCTCGGACGCCCTGTCGATCTCGCGGCGCAGTTCGGCGTAATTCATCGTCACCGGGAATTGCGGGAACTCGTCGATGACGTTCCGCGGCGGGTGGAACAGGATCCCGGCATGCGCTTCGCTCAGCATCGCGGTGTCGTTGTAGGAATCGCCGGCGGCGATCACCTTGAAATTGATTTCCTTGAAGCGCCGCACCGATTCCTTCTTCTGGTCCGGCATGCGCAGGCGGTAATCGACCACCCAGCCGTCGGCGTCCGCTTCCATCCGGTGGCAGAACAGCGTCGGGAAACCGAGCTGCGCCATCAGCGGCATGGCGAATTCGTAGAAGGTGTCGGAGAGGATGATGACCTGATAGTCGCGGCGCAGCGCGTCGAGAAAATCCCGCGCGCCGGCCAACGGCCCCATGTCGGCAATCACCTGCTGGATGTCGGGCAGGCCGAGCCGGTGCTGCTTGAGCAGCGCCAGCCGGTACTGCATGAGCTTGTCGTAGTCCGGCTCGTCGCGGGTGGTGCGGCTGAGCTCGGCAATGCCGGTGCGCTGCGCGAATTCAATCCAGATTTCGGGCACGAGCACCCCTTCGAGGTCCAGACACACCAGCTGCACGGCGAACTCCCTGAGGCCAAAGCGGCGATTCTACTCGGCGGCCCTCGCCTCCAGCAGTTCATGGACTTCGAGCCAGCGCGTTTCCGCCGCCTCGACGCGCCAGGCCAGTTCGGCATCCTGGCGGACAAGATCGTTCGCGACGGCGTGGTCGGCATAGACCGTCGGGTCGGCGAGCCGTCGCGCCAGCGCCGACTTTTCCGCCTGCCAGAGCGCGAGCTGCCGCTCCAGCTGCTCAGCCTCCTTTTCCAGCCTGCGCCGTCCTGCCGCAGCCGACTTCTTCGCCGCGCGCTCTTCGCCGCGCCGCTCGCGCTGCGACGACTGCCCGGCGGCCGGTTGCGCCGCGGCGCGGCGCTGCGCCAGCCAGGTCGCGTAATCGTCGAGATCGCCGGCGAAGGGCGTTACCCGGCCATCCGCCACCAGCCATAATTCGTCCGCCGTGGTGCGCAGCAGGTGGCGGTCGTGCGAGACCAGCACCACCGCCGTCTCGGTCTCCTGCAGGGCGAGCGTCAGCGCCTCGCGCATCTCGAGGTCGAGGTGGTTGGTCGGCTCGTCGAGCAGCAGCAGGTTGGGGCGCGTGCGGATCATCAGCGCCAAGGCAAGCCGCGCCTTCTCGCCGCCGGAAAAATTGCCGCAGGGCGCGCAAGCCTGATCGCCGCGAAAGTCGAAGCCGCCGAGGTAGTCGCGCAATTCCTGTTCCCGCGTCTGCGGTTCCTGCCGCGCGAGGTGCTGCAAGGGGCTTTCGTCGGGCCGCAGCAATTCCATCCGGTGCTGGGCGAAGTAGCCGATCTTCAGGTGGCGGCCCGCCAGGCGCTTGCCGGCGCTGGGCGCGATTTCGGCGGCCAGCAGCTTGACCAGCGTCGACTTGCCGGCGCCGTTCCTGCCCAGCAGGCCGATGCGGCTGCCGGGGCGCAATGTAAGGCGCACGTCGGAAAGGATCGGCGTCCCGGCGCCGCTCGCGGCTTCATAACCGACTTTCGCCCCCTCGATCGTCAGCAGGGGATCGGACACGCCCTCGGGCTCGCGGAAACGGAACGAGAACGGCGTGTCGACATGCGCCGCGCTGATGAGCTCCATCCGCGCCAATGCCTTGAGACGGCTCTGCGCCTGGCGCGCTTTGGTGGCTTTCGCCCGGAAGCGCTCGACATAGGCGTGCAGGTGGGCGATCTCGCGCTGCTGCTTGTCGTGCAGCGTCTGCTGCAGGGCGAGACGCTCGGCGCGGGTGCGCTCGAAGCTCGAGTAGTTGCCGCCGTAGAGCCTCATGGCGCCGTTTTCGATGTGGAGGATCTGGCCGACCACGGCGTCGAGAAAATCGCGGTCGTGCGAGATCATGACGAGCGTGCCGGAAAAGCTCCCGAGCCAGCCCTCGAGCCAGAGCACGGCGTCGAGGTCGAGATGGTTGGTCGGCTCGTCGAGCAGGAGCAGATCGGCGCGCGCGATCAGCGCCCGGGCGAGATTGAGCCGCACGCGCCAGCCGCCGGAAAATTCCGCGACCGGCCGGCCGTGATCGGCTTGCGCGAAACCCAGGCCGGCGAGAATCTCGGCGGCGCGCGCCCGCGCCGCATAGCCGCCGATGTCCTGCAGGCGGGCGTGCAACTCGGCGATCAGATGGCCGTCGTGCGCGTCTTCCGCATCGAGCAGCGCCGCTTCGACTTCGCGCAACTCGGTGTCGCCGTCGAGGACATATTCGAGCGCCGGGGTCGGCAGGGCGGGCGTTTCCTGCGCCACATGGCCGATGCGCCAGGCCGGCGGCAGCTCCAGATCGCCGCTCTCGGCATGCAGTTCGCCCAGCAGCAGCGCCAGGAAGGAGGACTTGCCCGAGCCGTTGGCGCCGGTCAGCCCCACCTTCCCGCCCGGATGGATCTGCAGCGAAACGGCGCTGACGAGCGGCCGGCCCGCGCGGGCCAGGCAAAGCGTGCGCAGGAGGATCATCCGGGCGAAGCGCTGGAACGTCTGCGCGCGAGCGGCGCTTACCCGACCGAGGCGATGAAGCCCTGCCAGTTCGCCCATTCCGCCCGACAGGCCTCGGGCGTCGGCAGGGTGGCCGGAATCGCGAGGCACTCGAAGGGCGACAAGGCCTGGGCCACACGCACGGCGCGCGCCAGCGCGTCATACCACTCGCGGTCCACGTCGTTGCGTCCCGCGGCGGCGGCCGACACGGCTTCGGGAAACTCGAAACGCTGCAGGTAGCGCTCGGATACCCTGCCGATCTCGCAGGGGAAAATCTCCCGCTGCAACCGCGCCTTGGTGATCGGGTCCGCGTCCCGGCAGCGTTCCAGATAGCGCGCCATCAGCGCCGGGTAGGTTTCGGCCACGGCCAGCCAGCCGATGCCGGAAACCAGCCCGGTGGTGAAGGCTTCGTCGGCGCGCGTGTCCGGCAGCCCGTGCTCGGGCAGCAGCGCGCGCATCGCCGCGCCGGTGGCGACGGCGTTGAGCCAGAATGCCCGGTAGTCGAAGCCGGGGCAGACGCCCCGCTGGTAGCGCACCATCATTTCGGCGACAAACACGATGCGCTTGACGAAGCGGGTGCCCAGGCGCGTGACCGCCTGCGGCACCGAAGCCGTCTTGCCGGCTGCGGCAAAACGGGCGGCATTGGCGTAATTGATCAGCGAGGCCGAAATCACCGGGTCGGGCTGGATGACGCCGGCCACGGTGCGCGCGTCCCCCGCTTCCGCGGCCACGGCGACCTTGCGGAAGATCAGGCCCGGCGCCGGCAGATTGCCGTGCGATTCGACCGCGTCGAGAAATTCCGCCATCGGCGGGGTCATCGGATTCTGGCTGGGCCCCTCGACCAGCGCCGAGAGCAGCTCGATCGCCGCCTCTCCCGCCGCGCCGACATCCTTGTAGAAGGCGTCGATGCTCAGGCCATCGCTGAAGCGCTGGTAGTCGACCCGGGGCGCCGTCCCGCCCGGGCCGACTTGCGAGAAATCCGGCCGGGCGCGGTTGAAGCGGCCGAAGTTGTCGATCGTCACCCAGACCGCAGCGGTCGCGGCATCGCCCAGCCGGGCGCGCATCCAGTCGATGACATGGGGGGCGAGCTGCTGGATCGTCCGGCCGGGATCGTGGCGCGGATCGCAGGCCAGCGCCACCACCGCCGGTTCGCCGCCGGTCGCCGGCACGTAAGAAACGACGACGCCTGAACCTGGGCCGGTCTCGCCGTTCGCCGCCACGGCAAGCTCGATCGTTTGGGGGTTATCCGGATTCATTGCGCCTTGCTCCTTTAAGTTCGCCCGATTTTACGCCTTCGGCCGGAGGGCGATCCAGGCGGCTGGTGTAAGATCGTCCATCATGGTTCCTCACCTCGCCACCGCGCTCGCCGGGCCGCTGCTGGCCCTCGAAAAGCGCTTTCTCGATGCCGAGACGACCATCGAACGCTGGCTGCGCGGCCGGTGGCTGGAGCATACGCCGCCGTTCTACTGTTCGGTCGATCTGCGCAACAGCGGCTTCAAGCTTGCTCCCGTCGATACCAACCTCTTTCCGGGCGGCTTCAACAACCTGGATCCGGCCATGCTGCCGCTGTGCGTGCAGGCCGCGGCCGTGGCCGTCGAAAGAATCTGCCCGGAAGCGAAGAACCTGCTGCTGGTGCCCGAGAACCACACGCGCAACCGCTTCTACCTGATGAACGTCGCGCGGCTGGCCGCCATCTTGCGTCACACCGGCCTCAACGTGCGCATCGGCACGCTGCTGCCCGACGTCGACAGACCTCTCACGCTCGATCTGCCCGACGGCCAGACGCTCACGCTCGAACCCTTGCGCCGCTTCGGCGCGCTCGGCCCCGACGGTCTCGGCCGCCGCCTCGGCCTGGTCCGCGATCCGCAGTTCGACCCCTGCGCGATCCTGCTCAACAACGACCTGTCGGCCGGCGCGCCGCCGCTCCTGCAGAACCTGCAGGAGCAATTCGTCATTCCGCCGCTCCATGCCGGCTGGCATGTGCGCCGCAAGTCGCGCCATTTTGCCGCCTACCGCCGCGTGGTGCGCGAGTTCGCCCAGCTGCTCGATCTCGATCCCTGGCTGCTCGACCCCGAATTCGCCGTCTGCGGCGCAATCGACTTCCGGGAGAAAAGCGCTGAAATGCGCGGCACCGACTGCCTCGCCACCAGCGTCGACAAGTTGTTGTTCCACATCCGCGCGAAGTATCGGGAGTATGGCATCGACGCCACGCCCTTCGTTGTCGTCAAGGCCGATGCCGGCACCTACGGCATGGGCATCATGACCGTGAAGGACGCCAGCGAGGTGCGCGAGCTCAACCGTCGCCAGCGCAACAAGATGGCCGTGGTCAAAGAAGGGCTGCCGGTCACCGAGGTGATCCTCCAGGAAGGCGTGCCCACCTTCGAGACGGTAGACGAAGGCGTCGCCGAGCCGGTGGTGTACATGATCGACCGCCATGTCGTCGGCGGCTTCTACCGGGTGCATGCCGGGCGCGGCGTGGACGAGAATCTCAATGCGCCGGGCATGCACTTCAAGCCGCTCGCCTTCGAGACGGGCTGCACCCTGCCCGACAGCGCCCAGGCGCCCGACGCGCCGCCCAACCGCTTCTACGCCTACGGCGTGGTGGCGCGCCTGGCCCTGCTCGCCGCCGCGCTGGAACTGGAGCAGGGCGGCGAAACGTGAAGCGCCCGTACAGCCCGGCCCGAGCGGACCCAATAACCGCCGGGCCGCTACGCACGCTCCTGCTGATGCTGGCCGCGGCCGTGCTCGCCGCCTGCGGGCCGCGCCCGCCCGTGACGCAGGAGGCCTTCGTCTTCGGCACGCGCGTCGAGATCCTGGTCTGGGGCGCGCCGGACATCCGGGTCGACACCGCGCTGGCCGAGGTGTTGCAGGAGTTCGACCGCCTGCACCGCGCCTATCATGCCTGGCAGCCCTCCGAACTCACCGCCCTGAACGAGGCGCTCGCCGCCGGTCGCCCGCACGAGGTCTCGGAAGAGCTGGCGGAGCTGCTCCTCTCCGCCCAAACCCTGGCGGCGCAGGGCGAGCACCTGTTCGATCCGGGCATCGGCCGGCTTGTCGCCCTCTGGGGTTTCCAGGGCGACGCGCCGAAGCCCGTCCTGCCCGACCCGGCCGAGCTGGCCCGCCTGGTCGCCGCCCGACCCTCGATCGCCGATCTCGCCATCGACGGGCGCCGCGTCGCCAGCGCCAACGCTTCCGTCGCGCTCGATTTCGGCGGTTACCTGAAGGGCGTGGCGCTCGATCGGGCCGTGGCCATCCTCAAGACACGCAACATCCGCAACGCGCTCGTCAATATCGGCGGCAACGTCAAGGCCCTGGGCCGCAAGGGCGAAACGCCGTGGCGCGTCGGCATCCGGCACCCGCGCGCCGCGACGGGCGGCGCGCCGCTGGCCACGCTCGAACTTCGGGATGGCGAGGCGATCGGCACCTCGGGCGACTATCAGCGCTATTTCGAGCTCGACGGCCGGCGTTACAGCCATCTGATCGACCCGCGCAACGGCCGGCCGGCAACGGGAACGCAATCGCTCACCATCCTCATCCCGCCGGGGCCGGCGGCGGGCATGCGCTCGGATGTGCTCTCCAAACCGCTGTTCGTCGCCGGCGACGACTGGCCGCGCCTGGCGCAGGCTCTCGGCGTGCATCAGGTGCTGCGCGTCGATGACGCCGGCAAGCTGAGCGCCACGGCGGGGATGAAAGAACGCCTGACCTTCGGGAGCCCCGATCTGACCGTCGACGTCGTGCCATAATCGCCGTCATGCCTCGCCGCGCTTGCCCCCCGGTTCCGCGTCCTCTCCCATGATCGGCCTGTTTCTCATCACCCACGACGCGCTCGGCGAAACGCTGATCCAGTGCGCCAGCCACGTGCTGAACCGGCGTCCAGAGCAGATCATGCAGCTCGGCGTCGCCGCCGGCGACGATCCCAGCGACCTCCTGCCGCTGGCGCGCAAGCTTCTGGCGCTCGTCGACGCCGGCGAGGGCGTGCTGGTGCTGACCGACATCTACGGCGCCACGCCCGCCAACCTGGCCGCCAAGCTGCTCGTGGCAGGGCGCGTCGAGGGGCTGGCCGGCGTCAATCTGCCCATGCTGCTGCGCGCGATCGGCTACCGCGACAAGGGCATGGAGACGCTGATCACGCGCGCCACCGGCGGCGGGCGCGACGGCGTGCTCAACCTGCTCAGGCACTGAAACGGCATGCCCAGGGCGCAGGCCGAGATCGTCAACCGCCTGGGACTGCACGCGCGCGCCTCCGCGCAGCTGACGCAGCTGGCCGGCCGCTTCCCCTGCGAAGTCTGGATGGAGCGCGGCGGGCGGCGCATCAACGCCAAGAGCATCATGGGCGTGATGATGCTGGCGGCCGGCAAGGGCAGCACCGTGACCGTCGACACCGCGGGCGAGCAGAGCGAGGCGGCACTGGCCGCCATCCTCGCCCTGATCGCCGATCGCTTCGGGGAGGAGGACTGAAATGCCGTTCTGCCTGCACGGCCTGGCGGTCTCCCAGGGCATCGCCATCGGGCGCGCCCGCCTCGTCTCCCATGCCACCCTCGAAGTCGCGCACTACACGATCAAGGAACGCGACGTCGGCGCGGAAATCGTGCGCTTCGAGGAAGCGATCCGCGCCGTCGGCGCCGAGCTGGCCGCCCTGCACGCGGATGCCCTGGCGCCGGGCACGCCCAGCGAGCTGTCGGTCATCATCAATGTGCATGCGATGTTTCTCGAGGATCCGCTCATCGCGACAGCCCCCAAGGATCTGATCCGCACGCGCCGGTGCAACGCCGAATGGGCTCTGGTGCAGCAAATGGAGCACCTGGTCGCGCAGTTCGACGAAATCGAGGACAGCTATCTGCGCGAGCGCAAGCACGACATCGTGCAGGTGGTCGAGCGGGTGTTGCGCGTCCTGCTCGACAAGCCGCGCCGGCTCGGGCGGCGCGGCGGCGAGAGCGAGATCGTCATCGTCGCCCGCGACCTGTCCCCGGCCGACACGATCCAGTTCAAGAATCTCCGGATCGCCGGCTTCGTCACCGACCTGGGCGGCACCACATCGCACACGGCGATCGTCGCCCGCAGCCTCGCCATCCCCGCCGTGGTCGGCCTGCACCACGCCCGTCCGCTGGTGCGCGAGGACGACCTGCTCGTCGTCGACGGCACGCGCGGCGTGCTGATCGTCGACCCCGACGAGCGCGTGCTGGCGGAATACCGGCTGCGCAAGCTCGAGCTCGAGCTCGAACGGTCGAAGCTGAAACGCCTCGCGCCGGCGCGCGCCGCCACGCTCGACGACGTGGACATCAGCTTGCAGGCGAACATCGAACTGCCGCAGGACGTCGAGCAGGTCAGGGAGTCCGGCGCGGACGGCGTCGGCCTGTTCCGCACCGAATTCCTGTTCATGAACCGCGATGCCCTGCCCTCCGAGGACGAACAGTTCGAGGCCTACCGCCACGTCGCCCGGGCGCTTGCCGGCAAGCCGGTGACCATCCGCACCCTGGACATCGGCGCCGACAAGACGGCGCGCGCCCTGGCGGGGACCGAGCGCCCGTCGCCCAATCCGGCGCTGGGCCTGCGCGCGATCCGCTATTGCCTGGCCGAACCCCAGATCTTCCTCGCCCAGCTGCGCGCGATCCTGCGGGCTTCGGCTTGCGGCAAGGTGCAGATTCTGGTGCCGATGCTCGCCCATGCGGCCGAAATCGTCCAGACGCTCGCCATGATCGAGCAGGCCAAGCAGCAGCTGCGCGAGCGGCGCTGCAAGTTCGACGACCGCATCGCCGTCGGCGGCATGATCGAAATTCCCGCCGCGGCGCTCGCGCTCGCCCCCTTCGTCAAGCATCTGCAGTTCCTCTCGATCGGCACCAACGACCTGATCCAGTATCTGCTCGCCATCGACCGCGCCGACGAGGCCGTCGCCCACCTCTACGACCCCCTCCATCCGGCTGTGCTGCGCCTGCTGACGCAGGTCATCCGGACCGCGCGCCGAGCCGAGGTTCCGGTCGCCGTTTGCGGCGAGATGGCCGGCGACCCGCGCATGACGCGCCTGCTGCTCGGCATGGGCCTGCGCCAGTTCTCGATGCATCCGACCCAGCTGCTCGAGATCAAGCAGCAGGTCGTCATGGCCGACGCCGCGCAGCTCGCGGCGCGGGTAAAGAGCCTGCTGCGCGGCGAGGATCCGGAACGCATCCGCGCCCTGGTCGAACGGCTCTGAGCTCTCCACCGGGGCCATCCGGCCCGCGCCGACTTTGCGGATTTTTCTGCTAGAGTTCGCCCCCTATGCGCAAGATCCTGACTCTCGCCCTGTGCGCCTGCGCCATCGCCGCGGCGCACGCCGACGAGACGGCGGCACAGCCGCCCGCGCCGCCGTCGTTCATCGAGCGCTCGTTTGGCGGCGTCGAGGCCGTGCTGGAGCGCTCGCTCAACTACATCGGCGTGCGCTACCAGCGCGGCGGCAGTTCGCCGGAAACCGGCTTCGACTGCTCGGGCTTCGTCAAATACCTGTACGACGAAACCCTCGGACTGGTGCTGCCCCACAACGCCAAGGCCATCGCCCAGCAGGGCGAACGGGTTGAAAAAACCGAACTGCAACCCGGCGACCTGGTGTTCTTCAACACGATGCGCCGCGCCTTTTCCCATGTCGGCATCTATCTGGGCGACGGTCGGTTCATTCATGCCCCGCGGACCGGCAAGCGCGTGCGCGTCGAGGACATGACCAGTCGCTACTGGAGCCGCCGGTTCAACGGCGCGCGCCGCGTCCAGCCGTAGGCCGCCGATGTCCGAGCCCGGCAGCATCGGCCCGGTCGAGGCGCGGCGACAGGTTTTCAATGAACCGCTCACGCTCGCCGCCGGCACCGTCCTGCCGCAATGGGAGCTGGCCTACGAAACCTACGGCACGCTGAACGCGGAGCGCTCGAACGCGATCCTCGTCTGTCACGCGCTTTCCGGCCACCACCACGTCGCCGGCTGGTATGCCGACAACCCCAAGAACGTCGGCTGGTGGGACAACATGATCGGCCCCGGCAAGCCGATCGACACCAACCGCTTCTTCGTCGTCGGCGTCAACAACCTCGGCGGCTGCCATGGCTCGACCGGCCCCTCGACCATCAACCCCGCCACCGGCCAGCCCTGGGGGGCGGACTTCCCCGTCGTCACCGTCAATGACTGGGTGAAGGCGCAGGCGCGGCTGGCCGACGCGCTGGGCATCGAACAATGGGCCGCCGCGATGGGCGGCTCGCTCGGCGGCATGCAGGCCCTGCAGTGGACGATCGACCTGCCGGCGCGCGTGCGCCATGCGCTGGTGATCGCCGCCGCACCGAAGCTCACCGCCGAGAACATCGCCTTCAACGACGTCGCCCGCCAGGCGATCCTGACCGACCCGGATTTCCACGGCGGCCACTTCTACCGTCACGACACCCGGCCGACCCGCGGCCTGCGGCTGGCGCGCATGCTCGGCCACATCACCTACCTTTCCGACGATCAGATGGCGGTGAAATTCGGCCGCAAGCGGCGACCCGAGGCCGGCAGCTACGGCTTCGGCGTCGAGTTCGAGATCGAATCCTACTTGCGTTACCAGGGCGACAAGTTCGCCGGCTGGTTCGACGCCAACACCTATCTGCTGATGACCAAGGCGCTCGACTACTTCGACCCGGCCGAACCTTTCGGCGACGATCTCGCCGCCGCGCTGGCCGGCGCGCGCGCGAAGTATCTGGTGATCGCCTTCAGCACCGACTGGCGCTTCTCGCCGGCCAGGAGCCGCGAGATCGTCAATGCGCTGGTGAAGAACCAGCAGCCGGTCAGCTATGCGGAAATCGTCAGCCAGCATGGTCACGACTCCTTCTTGATGGACGACGGCTACTATCACGCCGTGGTGGCGGCCTACCTGCGCAATATCGAAACGTGATCCACGCCATGAAACGTCCCGACTTCGCGGTCATCGCCGGCTGGATGAAGGCCGGCGAGAGCGTGCTCGACCTCGGCTGCGGCGAGGGCGAACTGCTGCGCCTGCTGGCCACCCGCGGCCTGCGCGGCTGGGGCATCGAGCGCGACCCCGGCCACGTGCTCGCCGCCATCGAGAACAGCGTCAATGTCCTCCAGAGCGACCTCGAAGCGGGACTCGCCGGCTTCGAGGACAATGCCTTCGACCATGTCGTGCTGTCGCGTACGCTGCAGACCGTGCGCCACACCCAGCAGATTCTCGCCGAGATGCTGCGCGTCGGCCGCGAGGCGGTGGTGTCCTTCCCGAACTTCGCCTACTGGAAGAACCGCATGGCGGTACTCAACGGCCGCATGCCGGTTTCCGAAGACCTGCCCTACCAGTGGTATGACACCCCGAACGTGCGCTTCTTCACCCTGCTCGACTTCGAGAGCCTGTGCGACGGCATGGGCATCGTCATCCGCGAGCGTCAGGTGCTCGACGAGCGCGGCGCGCTCGTCCCCGAGGAACACAATTTCCTCGGCAGCCTGGCCGTCTATCGCATCGGCCGGGGCGCGTAACCCCGCGCCGGCACTCGCGGTCCGCTCCCGATTCAGGGCTGCTGCGCCGGCGCCGGCGGAGCGGGAGGCGCCGCCGGGCTGGGGGTGGCGCCCCAGGTTTCCAGCCGTGCCGGTGTCTTCATCATGTCGAGATTGCCCGGCATGCCGACCAGCGGCCACCACAGCGCCTGAACGACGCCCGCCAGCGTCAGGCAGATGAAGGTGCGCAGAACGAAGACCTTGAACGCCTCCCACTGGGTGAAATAGCCCAGGCCGTAGGCGATCAGGGTCGGCGGGCAGCCGATCACCAGCAGCACGAAGGTGGTGGCGAGCGGAACCGTCATCGCCACCGGCAGCGTCGGGGTGCCGGCCATGTCCGCCATCGGCACGACGATCGGCACGAGCAGCGCGGCGGCGGCGGCGTTCGCCATGAAACTCGTGATGATGGCGCTGATCCAGCCCACGCCCCAGGACACGATCGGCCAGGCCTGGCCGTGCAGCAGGGGCAGCAGCTGCTCGGCGATCCATTTCCCCGCGCCGGTATCGAGCATCGCGATGCCGAGCGCGAAGCCGGCGCCGAACACCATCATGGGATTCCAGGGAAACTCCTCCAGGCACTTCTTCCAGTCGGCGATGCCGAAAACCATGCAAGCGACTACGAAGGCGACGCCGATCACCGAGATATGCACTTTCGTCGCGTCGCTCAGCATCCACAGCGCCAGGGTAATCGTCAGCAAGAACGCCAGCAGCCTTTCCGCGGCCTTCATCGGCGGCAGCTTCTCGATCTGCACCGTTGCCGGCAGCTCCTTGATCCTGGGCGGCATCATGATCATCACGGCCAGCCAGGTTCCCAGGCCGTAGACCAGCGAGGGCACCATCTGGTAGATCATGTACTCGAGAAAGCCGATGTTGTAGCCGGTCAGCTCCATGAACATCTCGGCCGACACCGGCGAACGACCGCTGCCGACGAAGGTGGCGCCGCCGCCCGACGCGGCGCCGAGCGGAATCACCAGCATGAAATGCTTGGCGAAGCTGCTGTTGCTGGCGGGGGTGATGCCCATCCTGGCGAAGATCGGCAGGATCGCGAACAGCAGGATGATCGTGATCGCCGCGTCGTGGGTCCAGGCGGCGAGGAAGCACGAGGACATGCACAGGGTGAAACTTAGCACCTTGACGTTCCGGCCCGCTGCGCGCATCACCCGGTTGAGGATCCGGTTGGGCAGGGTGGTCTGGGCCAGCACCACCCCCATCATGATGATCGTGAACACGAACACCACGGTCTGGTGCGCGTAGGGCTGCCAGGCTTTCGCCGGCGTCTGGATGCCGAAAAGGGCCAGGCCGGCGCCGACGCCCAGGGCGGTGACGCCGATCGGGATGGCCTCCGAGGTCCACAGGATGACCACCGCGACCAGGAGGGCGAGAAACTTGTGGCCCCGCAGCGACAGGCCCTCCGGGGTGGGCAGCAAATAGACCAGGATTCCCGCCGCAACGGCGATGGCGACCCACTTGTAGCTGCGCCGGCGCGCCTTGCGCCGCGCTTCTTCGTCCTCGATTTCCCTCAGGCGACCCTCCGCGACGCCCAGTTCCAGCAGCCGGGCGCCTTCACCGGGGCAGGGGAAGGCCGTCTTTTCACTCATGGGAGGTCCTCGCTTGCGTCATCGCAGACCGCCAGGGGCTGCCTCATCCCGGCCCGGGATCGCAGCACACATACTTGATCTTGTCGAGAATGGCGCGATAGACGTCGGTGAAACGCAGCAGGCCGATCAGCCGCTTGCCGTCGGTGACGAACAGCGAATGGTGTTTGCCGACGATGAAACGATGCAGCGCCTTGTTCAGGCTGTCGCCCGGTTCGACGATCTGGGTGGAGGGGGGATCGCAGATAAAGTCCTTGATCTTCGTGTCCCTGGAGCGGACGCAAAGGTCGTCCCAGGCCGTCGCGCCCAACTCCTGCAACGCGCGCACCGAGCCCGAGCGCATCACGTATTTGTAGTTGTCGTCGATGATCTTGGCGTGTTCGCCCAGCTTCTTCGGGTAATCCGCATCGAGGCCGCGGACGACGTCCTTGGGGGTGAGCTTGCCGACCACCCGGTTCTCCCCGTCCACCACCAGGAGGATGCGTTGCTGACGCTTGCCGGAGGAAAACTCGGTCTCGACCTGATCCAGCGTCAGGATCGCCTCGCGCAGGGTGCTCTCCTGGGAGATCGCGGGAAACTTGTCCACCGTGATCATCAGGTCTTCGACCTTGTTCATGGTCTTCGCTCCGATTCAGGGGCGGGCTGTCGCACCACCACGCTGCGGCGCGTCCGCCGGCCAGGGCCGGTCCGCCCGCAGGCGCACGCAGGCCGGGCACAGCGCGCGCTCCATGTGCAAGCCCATGTGGCCGCCGGGCATGCGTTCCCGGACGAAGCGGCGCTGCGCCACGGTCTGGTATTGCGCGCCGCAGCCGCTGCATTCGACCAGCGCTTGTTCGCGCACCACGGTGCCGGTGATGATGGTACGCCGTACGCCATCGGCGTCCTCGATGCGGATCGCGCCGGTCGGGCAGACCTGCGCGCAGGCCCCGCAGCCGATGCAGCGCTCCGCCGGCCGCGTGAAGTCGAAGTAGGCAAGCCGGCCGGCGGCCACGCCTTCCTCGATGTCCGCCATGCGCAGCGCTTCGATCCCCATTTCGCTGCACGCGAGCTGGCACAGGCCGCAGCCGATGCAGAAATCGCAGCGCAGGCAGCGGCTGGCTTCGCCGTGCGCCATGGCGTCGGTCAGCCCCTGCTCGATTTTCACATAGTTGCCTGCGCCGACGCGCTCCTCGACGTCCTTCTCGGGCATCATGGCGCGATGCAGGTAGCTGCGTTCGCGCGGCGCGACTTTCAGCGGGACGACCTCGGCGCGGCGCACCGGCTTACCGGCATCGGCATCGATCGGCGCGCCGGTCAGCCAGGCATGGATCGACCCCGCCGCGATCTTGCCGGAACGGATCGCCTCGACCGCCGTGCGCGGGCCGTGGGCGACGTCGCCGCCGGCGAACACGCCCGGCGCCTTGGTCATCAGCGTGCGCGGCTCCGTGACGATGAAGCCGCGCGTCACTTCCAGGCCGCTGCCCTCGATGCTGGTCAGGTCGGCGCCCTGACCGACGGCGAAGATGATGTGATCGGCCTCGATCGTCATGCGGCGCTCGCCGTCGAACTTCGGATTGAAGCGGCGCTGCCCGTCCGCTTCCTCGAACACCTGTTCGCAGTGCTGGAAGACCATTTCGCCTTCCTCGTCGATCCTGAGCGGGCCCCAGCTCGGGTGGAGCCGGACTCCCTCGGCGACGCACTGCTCGATCTCGTGATGACTGGCAGGCATCTCGCGGCGCTTCTCGAGGCAGACCATGTCGACCTGCCGGGCGCCCTGGCGCACCGCCGTCAGCGCCACGTCGATGGCGACGTTGCCGCCGCCGATGACGATGACGCGCGGGCCGACCTGCACCTCCAGGCCGCTGCGCACGTTGCGCAGGAAGTCGATGCCGCCGAGCACGAAGGGCTGATGCAGACCCTCGACCGGGACGAAACGCGAGATCTGGGTGCCGAGGCCGAGGAACACCGCATCGTAGTCCTTGCGGAAGGCATCGAGGTTGTCGACCTTGGCGTCGCAGCGGATCGGGATGCCCAGCGCCGCGATCTGCGCGATTTCCTGGTCGAGCAGGTCGGGAGGCATGCGATAGGCGGGAATGCCGTAGCGCAGCATGCCGCCGGGTTGGGCCTGGGCCTCGAACACTTCCGGCGCGTGGCCGAGAATGCGCAAGTAGTAGGCGGCGGTCAGGCCGGCCGGGCCGGAGCCGACGATGCCGATCTTCTTGCCGGTCGGCGGCGCCAGCGCGGGCCGGGGGTAGCCGCCTTCGGCGAGGCAGCGCTCGGCCGCCCAGGCCTTCATCGGGCGGATGAACACCGCGCCGTTGCCGGCGCTGCGCACGCAGGCCGACTCGCACGGCGCCGGGCAGACCAGGCCGCAGGTGAGCGGGAACGGATTGTCGCGGGCGATCACCTCGACGGCGGCGCGGTGGTCGCCGTGGCCGATATGGGCGATGAAGCTCGGAATGTCGATGTTGGCGGGACAGGTGCTGTGACAGGGCGCGGCGTTGCGTTTCAGGCAGATCCCTTCCGGACAGTGCGCCCGCTGCACGTGGTCTTCCCACTGCTCGCGGAAATGGCGCAGCGCGCTGCCCAGCGGCCAGGCGGCCGCGAGACCCTGGGTCTGGAGCTCGAGCGCAAGTTCGTCGAGTTCCCTCAGGTGCGACGCGCGGCCATGACCGACGGTGATCTCGGCCACCAGCCGGGCGACGCGCGCGAGCAGGGCGCGCACGTCGCCCGGCTCCTTGTCCGCCAGCTGCCAGTAACGGTAGAGGGCGCGGCGCGTCTGCTCGACGATGCAGACCCCCTCGGCCAGGATCATCAGGCTGGCCGGCGTCGGCGCGATCCCTGCCGCCGCCAGCACCAGGGGCTGGCAAGTCAGGTCGGCTTCGGAGAGCGGCAGGAAGCCGCCCATGCCGTTGTCGAACACAAGGATCGCATCGCGCCCCATCACCTCGACGCCGCCGCCCCAGTCGTAGATCAGCCGGCGCAGCTTGTCGTCGCGCCGCACCTCGATCAGGCCGCGCTGTTTCATGCCGCGCCGCAGGGTCAGGAGCCAGGCGTCGAGCGCGCCGCCATTCTTGCCGGCGAACAGCAGGGCGATGCGGCACCAGGTTTCCGGGGTATGCACCAGATGGTTGGCGTCGCGCGCGTAGGCGTCGCTCCAGCACACCGGGCTGCCGTTGCGCCTGACCTCGACCTGCAGGCGCCGGCCGCCGGCCAACCCCTGGCGCCGGATGGCGTCCAGCGCGTTGAGGAAGCCGACCTCGCTGCCGGTCAGCTCGGGCGACAGGCGCAGCTCGACCCGGCCGGTGTTGCGCAGCCCGGCCGCGATCAGCAGTCCGTCGGCGAGCAGCCCGGGCGCGCCGGTGAGCACGGCGGCCTGGCCGAGCGCGCGCGGATCGAGACCGGTGGCATCGATCACCAGCGCGGAGGCGCCGCGGCCGCGGATGAACTGGCGCCAGACATGGTAAATCGGCTCGCCGGTGTAGCCGCATTCGGCCAGGCCGGCCTCCTGCACCCGCTGCAGCCGCTGCAGCGGGTTGAGCGACTGGGCGGCGCTCAGCCCGGGCAGGGCGCCCGCGAAAGTCGGCGCCGGCGGGACGGCGCCGGCCAGCGCGGCGGCGCCGGCGTCGAGCCAGGCCGGGAGGACGTGAAGATCGCTCATGTTCGCTCCCTTGGCGCGTCAAACCGCGGACGGGTTCATCGATTCGGCGACGATCTGGCGGGCGTAGCGCTCGCGGCGCGGGTCGGGCAGTTCGTTGGCGACGCCGAACGACAGGCAGCCGGTGACGCACTTGGTGACGCAGGCCGGATCGAGCCCGGCGTCGAGGCGATCCTTGCAGTAATCGCACTTGACCACCTTGCGCGTGGCCGGATCCCATTGCGGCGTGCCCCAGGGGCAGGCGGCGATGCAGCTCTTGCAGCCGACGCAGAGGCTGGCCTGGACGAAGACGATGCCGTCCTTCTCGCGCCGCTGCATCGCCCCGGTCGGGCAGGCCTTGGCGCACCAGGCGTCCTCGCAATGGTAGCAGGGCATGAAGACGAAGCGCACCCGCGGCCGGTTGCCGATCCTGACGGGGCCGACCGTGACGATCTTGCACGGCGCCGGGCCCGGGCCGAGTTCCTTGTTAGTCTTGCAATGCACCTCGCAGGCCTGGCAGCCGATGCAGTTGGCCTCGTCGTGGCGCAGGATGTATTTGCTCATGGCGTCACGCCCCCTTGCGCTTGATCTGAACGATGGTTTCGGTCATGGCATTGGCGCCGCCGGCCGGATCGTATTCGTAAAGCATGCCGTGCTGCAGGCGCTGGTCGGCCACGCCGAGCCCGCAGGCGCGCGTCTGCAGCGGTACGGTGCGACCGAAACCATGGAACATGAATACTGCGTCCGGATGGATCAGGGGCGTGACGCGCGCGGTCATCCAGGCCGAATACGCCGGACTGCTGATGAGCACCTCGTCGCCGTCGCCGATGCCGAGCGCCTTGGCGCGCCCATCGTTGATCCACAGCGGGTTGGGCCCGGCCAGATCCCCCAGGATGGGGTTGTTAAGCGACTGGCCGCCGGTCATGACCGGCGCATGGCCGAACATGAGATGGAAGCGGTCTCCGGTCGGGACTGCGCGCGGCTGGAAGGGAGCCAGGCTGGGCAGGCCGGCCTGCTTCATCACCTCGCTCTCGATCTCGAACTTGCCCGTCGGGGTCTTGAACGGAATCTTGTCGCGCGGGAAGAACCAGGGCGCATCGGCCAGGCTGACGAAACCTTTCTCGCGCAGCTGCGCCACGGTGACGCCGGTGCCCTCGAGCTGGTAGTCCCAGAGTTCTTCGATGGTTTCGAAATCGAGCGCGTCGCCGTGCGCCAGCGGGCCCATGCGCCGCAGGATCTCGCGGAAGATCCACCAGGCCGGCCGGCTGTCGAAGCGCGGCGCGACCGCCTGGTCGCGCATGCCGAAGTTGGGCCTGCCGCCATTGTTCTGGGCGAGAATGTTGGCGCGTTCGAGATAGGTGGTCTCCGGCAGGATCACGTCGGCGAACCAGGCCGTTTCCGAGTAGTTGACGTCGATGGCGACCAGCAGCTTCAGCTTATCCAGCGCCTTCTGCAGGGCCGGCGGATCGGGCATGCAGGTCAGCGGATCGTGACGATAGGCCAGATAGGCGCCCACGGGATAGGGATCGCCCGTTTCTATCGCCCGATAGATCTGGTGCGCCATGCCGGCCACCGGATCCCATTGCGGGCGGGTCGTGCCGGCGCCGTCGGCGCGCGGCTCCTTGACCTTGGGCGAGCGATCGATCAGTTTCTTCAGGCTCTTGCGGCCGACATCCTCGGGCGTCTTGGCGAGCACGATGCCGCCCTTGACGTCGAACGAACCCATCAGGGCGTTGAGGATCAGCGCCGTGCGGCTGACGTAAAACGACTGCTTGTGGCGTGCGGTCATCCAGCCGGTGTGGAAAATCACCTGCGGCGCATCCGCGGCGATCTCGTCGACAAAGGCGCGCACTTCGGCGGCCGGTATGCCGGTATGCGGCTCCTGCCACTCGGGCGTGGTATCGCGCACGGCGGCGCGCAAATAATCCATGCCCGTGACGTAGCGTTCGACGAAGGCCTTGTCGTAGATTTCCCGTTTCAGCACTTCGTGGAGGATGGCCAGGTTCAGCGCGTAGTCGCTGTTCGGACGAATCTGCCAGTGGCGGGTGGCCTTGCAGGCGGTGGTGCTGACCCGGGGATCGATGTAGGTGCAGCGCATGCCGCGCGCGATCGCGCCCATGAATTCCTTGGCTTCCTTGACCTTGATCGATTCCGCCAGGTTGCGACCCCAGAGCACCAGGTGCTTGCAGTTCTTGATGTCGAAGCCGATGGCGCCGCGGCCGTAACCGGTCAGGCTGCGAATGGCATTGTTCGTGTTGCGCGCACAGGAAGAATCGTGGTCGAAATAGTTCGGCGAACCGAGCGCCTGGACGAAACCGCGGGAAAGATCGGTGAAGGGCCCGCCGCGATCGGACAGGGCAATGCCGCGCGGGCCCATCTCGGCAACCACCTCGCGCAATTTGTCGCAGATGTAGTCCAGCGCCTCGTCCCACGAGGCGCGCCGCCACCGGCCGGCGCCGCGCGCGCCAGTGCGGATCAGCGGCGTCTGCGGCCGCTCGTCGTCGTACTCGAAGGGAATCGCCGCCCCGCCGCGCCCGCACATGCTTTCGCCGATGGCCTTGTCGTTGGGATTGCCGCGCAGCCAGGTCACCCGGCCATTCTCGACCGTGACCTCGATCGGACAACGCGCGACGCACATGCCGCAAATGCTGAACACCGTGCGGCGACCGGGGCTGTCCACGCCGCGCACGTTGGGGGCCGAAACAGAACTCATGGCTTTCTTCCTTTTTTCATGCCGTCATCGCAGGGAATTTTTCGGGCGGACGGGCGGGGCAACGGAATGGCGCCGTTGCCCCGCCGCACGACCGCTTTCTCCCTCTTAGAACACGCCCACCAGCGACAGGCCCAGCAGCGTCAGGCCGACGACGGCGACCCGCTTGACATGGAGCGGATTGGTGCGCTTGGCGATCTGCGGCGCAATGTAGCCCGCGATGATCGCCGCCGGGAACATGACCAGGAACAGGTCGAAGTCGAAGTTGCCCAGCTGGTAATGCCGGGTGGTGCTCATCAGGGTGTTGAAGAAGATGGCGAGCAGCGAACTGCCCACCACCACGTACATCGGCAGGCCGAGCACGACGGCCATCAGCGGCACCATGAAGGGCCCGCCGCCGAAGCCGAACATCGACGAAACGATCGCGATCAGGAAGGCGCCGATGCAGCCGATGACGATATTGACCTTGAACTCGTTGCCCCAGAAATTGACGTGAATGTACATGTGTGTCTCCTGTGTCGGTCGTGCGCTTACGCCTTGGCCTTGGCGGCAGCCGCTTCCTCGGCGCGCCTCTGGAATTCCTTGAGGATCGCCTGCTCCTTCTTGTTCTTGGCGATGTAGCCCGGCGTGGTCTGCCAGAACATCAACGCCGCCAGGATGAAGAGGATCCAGCCGAAGACGAACTTGAACTGGTCGAGCGTGATGAGCGTGGTCAGGCCGGGACCGATGAAGCCGCCGGCCAGCATCGCGCAACCGAGAATGACGCCGACCTTCCAGCTGATGAACTTGATCCTGGAATAGTTGATGACGCCGCTGCCCTGCGAGAACAGCACCGTCGGCGTCACCGTGCCGGCGACGACGTTGTGCGGGATCGGGAACAGCATGAGCATCACCGGAGTGATGATGAAGCCGCCGCCGGCGCCCATCAGCACGCCAAAGGTGGCGACCGCGAGCACCAGGAAAAACGGCACCAGGACGTTCACGCTCGTGCCGGCGTTTTCCATGTAAACCACCGGGAAGCTCACCTGGTTGTCGATCGTCACGGGCTCGCTGCGCAGCTTCTTGCTGACTGCCGCCGTGATGACGTAGCTGTCGGGAGCGGAGCCCTCGGGAATATTCACATGCGCGGTGAAGGAACCGTCCTCGCCCTGCTCCACGCTGGCCGTGAACAGTCTCTCGACGGTGCGATAACGCGCTTTCATGATCTGCATCGAGCGCCGCACGCTCTCCTTTTCATCGATCTGCGGCAGGGGCGTGCCGCGTGCGCCCGTGATGCTGGCCATGATCGAAGCCTGGTAGGCGGCGATGCCCATCTTGCCCGGATTGAGGTAGGCGATTTCGCCGCCGGTGTTGCTGAGCGCGCCCGAATAAGACCAGGGCCGGCCATCCCTGATGAACTTGTCGAGGATGGGCTGCGCATCCTTGGGAACCAGGATGTGGTAGAAGGCCGGAAGATCGCTGCTGAGGTAAAGCTTGTAGGGTATCTTGCCGGTTTCGCGGTCGGGCCGGTTGTCGAAAAAGAAACCCCTGACCCTGTGCTCGTTGTAGATCTCGATATAGACCTGTCGTCCGGGTGGCGCCTTGCCGGTAATCTTCAGCATGCCGCCATTCGAAAGCGTCGTCCGGTCGACGGCGACCGTCACCTTGGGCGGCTCCTCGACGACGGGCGCAGCCGCGCTGTCGGCCGCGCGGACCAGCCCCGTGCCGGACAGCAGGCAGGCGGCGAACATCGCCAGTAAAGGTTTGCGTATCATCATTGACCCCCTTGCAGATGGTTGATATGCCGAAACGCTACATCTCCCGCAGCACCGCTGCGACTCGCCGCAGGCTACGGCCAACCGTTCCGGCGCGGAATCCGGTCGAATGTGTAGCGGACTACGCTTTTCTGCGTAATGGCCGTCCTGGGATTTGCCGCGCGGCTCGCCCGGCGCGCCGCGCCCTGGCGCGCTTTCTGCGCGCCGCCGGCCTGCTGGTTCTGCTGGTCTGGGGGGCGGCCGGCGCAGCCGCCGCTGCGCCGGCCGCGGCTGACGAGCAGCCGATCCGCATCGGGCTGCTTTCCTATCGCGGCCCCGACGAAACCGGCACCAGCTGGAGCGAGCTGCCGACCCGCCTGGAACAGGCCATCCCGGGGCGCCGTTTCGTCATCCAACCCCTGCCGGGCGCGCAGATCGACGAAGCGGTGGAACGCGACGAACTGGATTTCGTGCTGACCAACAGCAGCCAGTATGTCATCCTCGCCGCCCGGTTCGGCATCCAGCGCATCGCCACTGTCATGCTGCCGGAAACCCTGTCGCAACAGCGGGCGATCGGTTCGGCGATCCTGACGCTGGCGCAGCGCGACGACATCGGCACGCTGGCCGATTTGCGCGGCAAGCGCATCGCCGCCGTGGCCAACGACGCCTTCGGCGGGTATCTGGTTGGCGCGCGCGAATTGCTCGCCGCCGGCGTCGATCTTGAAGACGGTGATGCGCACATGATCTTTGTCGGCGCGCCGATGCGCCGCGCCATCGAAGCCGTGCGCGCGGGCCGCGCCGATGCCGCGATCGTGCGCACCTGCCTGCTCGAACAGCTGGCGGGGAAGGGCCTGCTGGACGCAGCGGGATTCAAGATCGTCGCGCCGCGGCAGATTGCCGGTTTTCGTTGCGCCACCTCCACCCGGCTTTATCCGGACTGGCCCATGGCGGCGGCGCGCACGGTCGATCCGCGCCTGGCCAAGCAGGTCGCCATGGCCCTGTTCTCGATGCCGGCCACGGTCACCGGCCTGACCTGGGACGTGCCCGCCGACTATGAGCCGGTCAACGAGCTGTTCCGCGACCTGATGCTCGGCCCCCATGTCGAATTGCGCAGCACCACCCTGCGCGGCGTGCTCAAGACCCAGCGCCCGCAGATCTACGCCGCGCTGGTGTTGTTCTCGGCCATCCTGCTGTACGCGATCTGGCTGATCCGGCGGCATGTCGTCGAACTCCAGGGTGCCAGGACGCAGGCGCGTGAGCTGCAAAGGGAAGCCGAGCACATGACGCGCCTGTCGATCCTCGGCGAAATGGCCGGCACGCTCGCCCACGAACTGAACCAGCCGCTCGCCACCATCGCCACCTACGCCCAGGGACTCGAACGGCGCTGCGCTGCCGGACCGGTCGATCCCGCGGTGGTGCGCGAAGCCAACCGCGAGATCGTCGCGCAAATCGAGCGTGCCGACCAGGTGATTCGCCGCGTCCGCGCCTTCACCAGAAAACGTCTGGCGGTGCGGGAATGCAAGGCGATCGCGACGACTGTCGATGAAGCCATCGAACTGTTTTCCCGTTTGCTGCCCGACCTGCCCGAGGTCGCGGTCGACGATTTTCTGCCGCTGGACGCGCAGATCGAGGCCGATCATCTCCAGCTCCAGGAAGTGCTGCTCAACCTGATGAAGAACGCCGCCGATGCGATGCGCGAACTGCCGCCCCACGACCGCGAAATCGACGTCCGTCTGTCGCGCGGCGCGGGCGTCGTGACGATCTCGGTCGCCGACCGGGGCCCCGCCGTTCCGCCGGAGACCTTCGCCCATCTGTTCGAACCGTTCTACACCACCAAGCCCGACGGCCTCGGCCTCGGCCTGGCGATCTGCAAGAGCATCGCCGAGGCCCATGGCGGCCGGCTCGAGGTCGAGCGGCGCAATCCGCCCCCCGGCCTGATCTTTCACATTCACCTGCCGACCGGAAGTTGCAATGGAAAATCATCCGCCCCCGCTCATTCACGTCGTCGATGACGAGGCCTCGCTGCGCCGCGCTCTGGTGTTCCTGCTCGAATCGGCCGGCTGGCGTGTCGCCGCCCACGAGTCGGCCGAAACCTTCCTCGCCGCGCGCACCGAACCGATGCCGCCGGGCTGTCTCATTCTGGACATCCGCATGCCGCGGCTGAGCGGGCTCGAACTTCAGCGCATCCTCAACGAGCGCGCCATCCGCCTGCCGGTGATCTTCCTCACCGGTCACGCCGACGTGTCGATCGCCGTCCAGGCGATGAAGCTCGGCGCCTGCGAGCTGATCGAGAAGCCCTTCAAGGACCAGGTTCTGCTCGACGCCGTCGGCCAGGCGGTGCGCGCCGACCTGGCTCAGCGGGACGAATACCTGGCCCGCCAGGCGCTGCGCGCGCGGCTCGACCGCCTTTCGCCGCGCGAGATGGCGGTCGCCCGCCTGATCGTCGCGGGCCTGCCCAACAAGGCGATCGGCCAGCGCCTGGAAATCAGCGAACGCACCGTACAGGTGCATCGCCTGCACGTGATGGAAAAACTCGGCATCCATTCCGCCGCCGAACTGACGCAGCTGGTGCTCAAGGCCGACAGGGAATAAGCCCACCCCGCAATCGCCGCTGCGCGGGACCAGCCTTCGGCTGTCCTGCGGCCTGCGGCCTGGTCCCCTCAAGGGGCCAAGAAACACTCGGGGCGGCCCTTCGTGTTTCTTGAGGAGCCGCTCGGCGCTGCCGTTCCGCCGGCGCCGACTTCGATCGCCTGGTGCCCGGGGCGGGAGTCGAACCCGCATGGCCTTGCGGCCGAGGGATTTTAAGTCCCTTGCGTCTACCGGTTTCGCCACCCGGGCCGTGGCGGTATTGTAGTCAATGCCACTGGCGACGGATGATGGCGCGG